>Ga0185299_10000362_pt1 | contig 132066 bp, 102 predicted proteins | sample PaiPotPPA55metaG_FD_128002 | JGI IMG/M metagenome (GOLD analysis project Ga0185299, IMG submission 128002) | Iron sulfur acid spring bacterial and archeal communities from Banff, Canada, to study Microbial Dark Matter (Phase II) - Paint Pots PPA... ...
AGCGCTTTCGCTGAACGATTATATTTTGCTTTATCAACTGGGCGCGGAACGAATGCGGCATGCCAAGGCCGATGCGATCGTGCTACATCCGGGCCCGCTGAATCGTGGCATTGAGATTACGCCAGAGGTTGCCGACAGCCCGCAATCTTGCGTGCTGGAACAAGTCACCAATGGCATCGCTGTGCGAATGGCATTGCTGTTTTTGCTGGCGGCCGGAAGTTCCGAGGATGATGCGCAGCAAGCGATGGAAACGCCGACGCCACACAACCGCCGATCGACCGATCAAAAAGACGCGACCAATCGAAAGGAAGTAAAGGATCCCTCGCATGCTTCTCATTAGGAATGGCCGCGTGCTGAATCCGGCGACCAAGACGGTTGCGGCGATGGATGTGTTGCTGGACGGTGAACACATCGCGGAAGTCGCTGAGTCCGGAAGACTTTCCGAGAGGGCGAAGAACGCAGAAGTCTTTGACGCTGCCGGACTGATTGTCGCACCGGGGTTCATCGATATGCACGTGCACCTGCGCGAGCCCGGACAGGAGAATTCTGAGACGATCGAAACAGGAACACGGTCAGCGGCGCGCGGCGGGTTCACGGCGGTCTGCTGCATGCCAAATACAAAGCCGGTGAACGACAATGCGAGCGTGACGCGATTCATTGTGGACCGCGCGAAAGCGGCGGCAAGCGTACGAGTCTGGCCGATCGGCGCGGCGTCAGTAGCCAGCAAGGGCGAGGCAATCGCTGAGATTGCGGCGATGAAGCAGGCGGGAATCGTGGCCGTGAGCGATGACGGAAAGCCAATCGCTACCGCGAAGCTCACGCGTCAGGTGATGGACTATTGCAAGTCGCTGGATATTCCGGTTATTGAGCACGCGGAAGACGTCTCGCTAGCGGCGGGCGCGGTTATGCGCGAGGGCGTTACATCGACGCGGCTCGGGCTTGCGGGAATGCCGGCCGCGGCGGAGTCGGTGTGCGTGGCGCGGGGTGTGCAGCTCGCCGAATTGACCGGAGCGCGATTGCATATCGCGCATCTGTCGGCACGTGGCTCGCTCGATCAAGTGCGCTGGGCGAAGTCGCGCGGGCTGCACGTTAGTTGCGAAGTGACGCCGCATCATTTCACGCTGATTGACGAGGACGTTCAGTACGATTCGCGCTTCAAGATGAACCCACCGCTGGCGGCGCGAGAAGATCGCGAAGCGTTGCTCGCCGGATTGGCCGATGGAACCGTGGATGCCATCGCGACCGACCACGCACCGCACGAGCCAGCGCTTAAGGATGTAGAGTTTGATCGGGCGCCATTTGGGATTCTTGGATTTGAGACGGCGATTGCATTGTCGCTCGAACAACTTGTACACCGCGGGCGAATCTCACTGATGCGCATGGTGGAGTTGTTTACGACGGGGCCGGCTCGCGTTTTGGGAATGGAACGCACGCTCGCGGCGGGTGAACCTGCTGACGTCACCATTTTTTCCACGGATCACGCCTGGACCTACGACGTAAAGGAGTCGCCCAGCAAATCGCGGAACTCCCCGTTTGATCAGCGCGCATTCAAGGGCGCACCCATGGCTACCGTGGTTGCCGGGCGCATCGTTTGGAAGCGGTGATCGTCCCGCCGATTGATGCCTACCATCGGGAAATTCAGCGCGGCAGTTTGAAAAAACGGCCCTCAGCAACCGAACCCGGAGTGGTAGCGGAGTCACCTGACATCTGAACGTCGCTAGTGGGCTTCGGCTGCGGGATGCAAGCCGTGCTGCGGCACTTCATGAATGCCGCGCGCGGGCGGCTCGATCTTCTGGCGGTAGAAATGATCGAGCGGCGAGCGGCCTTTGCCGGTCGAGTAGCTTTTCTCGATGGCCTTCGTGACGTAGGCCTTCGCCAACATCGCGGCTTCCTTTAGTGGGCGCCCTGACGCAAGCTGCGCGGCGATGGCGGCGGCAAACGTGCAACCCGTGCCGTGCAAAGTTTCTTCTCTTACACGATCACCTGCGAGCGCGACCATCTCGTTGCCATCAAACAATACATCGACGGCGCGTTCCATGTGGCCGCCTTTAACGATGACGGCGTGCGCGCCCATCCCGACGATCTTGCGAGCGGCGGCTTCCATATCGGCGAGGTCTTTGATGGTCATGCCCGTCAAGATTTCCGCTTCGGGGATGTTCGGCGTGATCACACTGGAGCGCTTCAGGAGTTCCGTCGCGACGTACTTGATGCCCGCCGCGTCGAGCAGTTCCGTGCCGCTGGACGATTTCATCACCGGATCGTGCACTACGTGCGCGAATTTACGAGCGTCCAGGAATTCCGCGACCACCGCGGCGTTCCCCCGGTTGCCCAGCATTCCGATTTTCACTCCGGCAATGTCGGAGTCATTGGCCAGAACTTCGAGTTGCGCGCGAAGCGTCGCACTCGGCGTATTCTGCACGTCTTCGACCACTTGGGTGTTCTGAACGGTAAGAGAAGTAATCGCCGCCACACCGTAGCAGCCGTGGGCTGCAAACGTTTTCAGGTCGGCAGCGGTTCCAGCGCCGCAGCTCGGATCAAATCCCGCGATGGTCAAAAGAATCGGAGGAGTTGCGTTGACGTGATTGTTGTGACCGTTATGAGTGCTCATGATTTCGTGCTGGTTGCCCCACTGTTTTGAAGAAATTCGCTGGGCCGTCGGCTTTCTCGTCTCACGTTCACGGCGCTGAGCCGTAGAAACGCTCGTGAAGCGAAAAGTGCCGATACGCCCCGCGAACGGGATGTACCGGCACTTGCGAATGTACCCACGTTTGTTTCGTTAGCGCAAGAAAATATTTCGTTTGTACGGCGCTATGTTGCTTACGGAAAGAGACCGCGGACGAGAAGCGCCTCAGCGACGCGACTCACCGCGAGAATCATCGCGCCCGCGCGTGGCGGCACGTGGTGCTTGCGCATCGTGTCCACCATCTCGTGGAAGGAACGCACCATCGTTTTCTGGAGGCGCGCGCTCACTTCGTCGGCTTCCCAAACAAGACCCTGCTGGTTCTGCACCCACTCGAAGTAGCTGACGGTGACGCCGCCGGCATTCGCGAGAATATCTGGCAGAACGGTGATGCCGCGGCGGGCGAGAATTTCGTCAGCGTGTGGCGTGGTCGGCCCGTTCGCGGCTTCCGCGACGATGCGAGCCTTGATGGCTTCGGCGTTGTGCAGAGTGATGACATTCTCGAGCGCCGCGGGAACCAAGATGTCACACTTCATGGTGAGCAACTCGTCGTGAGAGATGCGCGACGCGCCCGGCATGCCGACGACGGTAGCGGCACGCTCCTTATAGCGGATCGCTTTGATGGGATCGATGCCGCGAGAGTTCGTCACGCCGCCGCGGGTGTCGCTGATGGCAACGATTTTCGCCTTCTTTTCGGCAAAAATGCGCGCAGTGGCCGCCCCGGAATTGCCAAATCCCTGAACGGCAACCGTGGCGCCGCGGAGTGCAATCTTTTTCAGCTTGCAGGCTTCTTCCACAACGGCGACCAAGCCCCGCGCCGCGGCCTCTTCGCTTCCGAACGTGCCTCCGATGGATTGCGGTTTGCCGGTGACCACGCCGTGCGACGCGCGACCCACCGTCATCGCATACGTATCCATGATCCACGCCATGGTTTGCGCGTCCGTGTAGACGTCAGGCGCGGGAATATCCTGATCCGGTCCGATGAGCGGAAGGATCTCGCTGGCATAGCGCCGCGTCATCCGCTCGAGTTCGCTTTTGGACATGCGTTTCGGGTCGCAGATGATGCCGCCCATCGCGCCACCCAGAGGCAAGCTCACAATCGCCGTCTTCCAGGTCATCCAGGTAGCTAGCGCCTTGATTTCATCCAGCGTCACGTTGGGATGGAAACGGAGGCCACCTTTACCGGGGCCGCGCGCGACGTTGTGTTGCACACGGAAACCAGTGAGGACTTTTACTTGCCCATTGTCCATTTTCGTGGGAATCGACACTTCCATAATGCGCTTGGGCGTGCGCAAAATTTGCCGCAGGCCGGGATCGAGCTTCAGGAACTCCGCGGCCATGTCGAATTGAATCTGCGCGATGCGGAATGGATTCAGATCCTCGCGCGGGGCGATGCGCGGAATCATCGGAGGAACGGCGGGCTTGGCGACCGTGGCCATTAGCTTTCGGTCCTTTCCTGTACGGGACGTCACTCGAACTCGGTCGAGTGTTTTTCTCTTACGTCATGAACTTGGCCCGACAACAACCGCAAAATCTTTTGGTGGACCTATCCCGTGGCGGCGATCTTTTTTGTATTCGCGTCTTTGTTCTTGCCGCCATTGGCAAGCAAATATTCGTCGCGACAAACGATGGAACAGAAGTGCAACAAGTCTCCGCCCTCACGCAGCGGAATGGCGAGCACTTCGGCCACGTGCGCTCCGCAGACCGGGTCGCGAACCAGTCGCCGAGCCATCCCGGCAGCTTCGGAGCCGCCAGCCACGTCCACACCTTGTGTTGGTTGCGCAGCCGTGCCGCCGCGCAGCATCCAGGCCACCAGACGTCGCAGCAATGCGACGCTCCAAGACAAAACTAGAAGCCAAAACAGAAATCGTATGACGCGGGAAATAAGGTTCATCGAATCTTTGTTGGTCGTGACCCCAATCGCGGGCTAATGTTCTTCTTATGCTTGCCGCGACCCGGGGCAACATCCCTCGAACCCGCAAGAAGCGGTTAGGCGAGTGTATGCAAGGGGAAAAGGGTGAGTCAAACGAAAAGGCGTAAATTCAACAGCTTGCACGACCGGGCCCCACGGTACCATCAAGCACAAGCCAGCCCATGAGCAAGCTAAAGCGTTTAAAATGAGCACAATAAATGTGCATGGCGCTGGGAGGGCCGGCGCTGACCTTTACACATCTACTCTCGGTTATATCGGTGGAATGCGGTCGATGCCCATATATGGACGCAAGGCGTCCGGAATCAGAATCGAGCCGTCCGCCTGCTGGTAGTTCTCGACGACCGCAATCCAGGTGCGGCCCACCGCCAAACCAGAACCGTTCAGGGTGTGGACGAAATCGCTTTTGCCGCCAGCCTTTGGCTTGAAGCGAATGCCCGCCCGGCGCGCCTGGAAAGCTTCGCAGTTGGAGCAGGAAGAAATTTCGCGGAATTCCTGGCCGGAGGGCAGCCACACTTCAATGTCGTAGGTCTTCGCGGAAGCGAAGCCCATGTCTCCAGAACAGAGCAGCATGACTCGGTAGTGCAGGCCAAGCTTTTGCAGAATGGTCTCGGCGTTGCGCAGCAGAGCTTCGTGTTCCACATAACTCTTGTCGGGATGCGTGAACTTGAAAAGCTCCACCTTTTGAAATTGGTGCTGGCGCAGGATGCCGCGCGTATCTTTTCCCGCGGCACCGGCTTCGGAGCGGAAACAAGAGGTCCAGGCGGTGACCCGAATGGGTAGTTCTTCTTCGGGAAGTGTTTCGTCTCGGTGCAGATTATGCAGCTCGACCTCAGAAGTAGGCGTGAGCCAGAAGTCGGTGTCCTGAACCTTGAAAAGGTCCGCGGCAAATTTCGGGAGTTGGCCGGCGCTCATCAGCGAAGCGGTGTTGACAAGAAACGGGGGCAGAATTTCCGTGTAGCCATGCTCGCCTGTGTGCACATCCAGAAAGAAATTGGCGAGGGCGCGCTCCAGGCGAGCGCCCCAACTCTTGTAGACTGCAAAGCGCGCGCCGGTAATTTTCGTGGCGACGGCGAGGTCGAGTATTCCGGCGCGCTCCCCGACTTCCCAGTGAGGCTTGGCCACAAAATCGAATTTCGGCGGCGTGCCCCAGCGGCGCACTTCGACATTGTCGGCGGCGCTGTGGCCCACCGGCACGCTGGAGTGCGGGATATTGGGGATCGCCAGCAGCAATTCACGCTGTGTGGCGTCGAGCTGCGCGATGCGTTCGTCACCTTGCTTGATGCGCTCGGAAACCTGCTTCATCTCCGCGAGCAGCGCGTCCGCATTCTGCTTTTCCTTCTTCAATCGCGCGATTTCCTCGCTAGCTTTATTTCGCTGAGCCTTGAGCTGCTCGGTCGCGGTGATCAATTCGCGGCGCTCTTTGTCGAGCACGCGAAACGCGTCAAGATCGAGAGTCGTGCCGCGTTTTGCGGCCATCTCGGCAAACATATCCAAATGTTCCCTGAAGTAGCTGAGGTCATGCATGGTCAAGAAAGAATAGCGTACTCCGCGATGGGAATGTAGTTCCCACAGGATAGCCGGGATTCGGTGCGACTAGGATTTCGGAATGCGGCCTGTGGCCGCGTACTTGACCCCGTAATGGAAATTGTTGTTTGGCAGCACCAAGGAGTGGCGGACGGTGGCGCGGACGAAGGCAGGCTGCGTGCCAGGGTAGTACGGCAGGGCAGCTTCAAGGTCGGAACCCGCAAGATACGACTTGCGACTGCGGAACGAGAAGCCTCCTTTCGAGATATTGCCGCACTCTACGATCTCGTCAACGCCATCCTGGCGAACGCAAGCGGTAAAGCTGACCCGCGTGCGTACGTCGCGCCGTCGATTGGCACTGTGAGCTGCCGCGGCGGTGGCGACTGGAGATAGCGGCTCGGGTGGCAGTGCTTCTGGGACAGCGATTTCGACTCCCGCCAATCGCCGATGCTGGGACACAGTCGATCGCGGTTCACCCGATTGCGCTGACCCGAGTGGAAGCAGACTCGCAGAAGAGCGATTCGGCGGTTCGAAACTCCTTGTCGTAGGGTTGGCTGGTGGAAGCACTTCATCCTCAGTAGCGCGGCGCCATTGCGTGGACGTCCCACAAGTCGCGCAAGGCCGCAGAATGAATTCCGCGAGGGCGTAGACGTCCGCCTCCACCTCGCTCTGATCGACCACTTCACGTTTTTGGCATGACGTGCACTGGAGCGGGGCCTCGAAGTTCACTTGCCACTTGGGGGCCGGCGGAAACTTGAGCTCCCAGAAATCCAGATTAGGATCCACAAAGGTCACGCCATAGACATAACCTCGAAGATCTTCGCCAAGTTCACCGACCAGGCGAATGGACGCCTCGCTGTTGCCGCCCAGAAATCGCAGGATGAGCATGCCGTCGGCGGCCAGTTTATGCTTGGAGATGACCCCCGCCCCGTGACGGCTCAGCGTCACGGTTTGCGTCTCTTCCGCAAAAACGCGTCCCGAAGTATCCGTACCGATAAGCAGGATACGAATTTCTTTGGCAATACGACCGCTTCGACGCACGAATCCCATAAGATGGCCACATCCGCGCGGACGGCCAAAGGAGTTATCGGACCGAAGACACTAGACCTTTAACCACTCACCGGTTTGCCGACCATTTCTAGGCGAGTTGAGTCAGGCTTAGGACATTCCCATCGGGGTCCTTGAACCATGCCACTTTGGCGCCACCAGGCGCAGACCAGATTCCCTGCACATCTTGTTCCGCGAACCCAGAATGCCCGAAAGTGACTCCTTTTGCGTGGAGATCGGAAACCGCTTCCGGAATGTCGGGAACTTCCCGATGGCGGCACTGTCAGAGTGACCCTCGCGCGTGAAACCACCCTCAAAAAATTCAGCCCGGGACGAACGTGTTAGACTTCGGCTTCGCAGTCTTTTGAGCATGGGTAAGAAAGATTTAATGGTGCGCAGCGATCCAAAACGGTCAGAAACTCGAGTCGCCATCAATCCGCCCGCTGCGTGGCTTGGCGCTCGAAATGCGATTCTGTGGGGCAAAGGAAAGCAGTACCACGTCGCGAATTTTCGCGGGCCGCTTTCGATCAAGAGTGTCGTACGAGGGTCGGCGCGATGGAGCACGAGCGAGGCGGAGCGCCTTGTGGACGAAACCTGCTATCTAGTTCTCAACTCCAAGCAAAGTTACTCGATTACCATCGATTCGCTCGCAACGGTCGAAACGTTTTGCCTGTTCGTCCGTAATGGGCTGGTTGAAGATGTTTCCCGTGTGACGGAGTCGGGGCCCACGAGGCTGCTGGACAACCCTGTTCCCGGAGCAAGTCACGCGTCGGAGTCCGCGGCGCGCGCCGACAATTCCTCCTCCTTGGGGACCAGCGTCGAGTTCTTTGAGACGTTGCACGCACACGATGCTGTCGTTAGTCCCCTGATCCAACGAATTTACGCTCGGCTCAAGGACAACACGGCAAGCGATCTTTGGCTGGAAGATCAATTCCTGGGCGTAGCCGGCGCGCTGTGCAAGCTTCGCCGCGAGGCGGACAAAGATGCCGAGCTAATTCCGGCGAAGAAATATTCTTCGCGCATGGAACTGTACCGTCGTTTGCTGCGCGGGAAAGACTACATGGACTCGTTTTCGGGAGCTCCCGTCCATTTGGGAGAAGTCGCCGAGAACGCTTGCCTTTTCCCCGTATCACTTCCATCGGTTATTTCGTGTGGTCTTTCGCGAGACACCCAACCAATACCTGCAACGAAAGCGGCTAGCAAACGCCCGGCGGCTCCTGGAACGCGGCGAGCAGAGCATAACCGATGTTTGCCTGGAGGTTGGCTTCGAGAGCGTTACCTCCTTCAGCGGGCTTTTCCGGCGCAACTTTGGGTGTTCGCCACGCGAATACCGTCTGCGGAAAAGCGCTTCGCGATAGAGCGGCACAGGCACTCCTGCCTATACGCTCCGGCGATCCCCAGGGCCAATCCCAACATCAACGAACGACAGATTTGACAGCGTTCGGGTGCAGGCGCTTTCTGTCCGACGCGCTGGGACAAACATGTTTTGTCGGAAGTACGTTGGTACTGGAAAGGCTATGTCACGCGTGTTCCTGAGGTACTGGAAGAAATGAACCTCGCGGGCTATCGACCGCTACACGCGCTTTCGGCAAAATTACAAAGTGATCGGAAGTGAGTTCGGCCTTCGGAGCCATTCGGATGGTTATCGGGTGTCTGCTCCTGTGCATCGTCCTGCTGCTCGCGAGCGCAGCGGAACGGCCTGCCCCTCGCCTTGCGCGAGGAGATGAAGAACCGGACTGATTTCAGGCCACGTACCCTCCATTCCCACGCCCGAGCGGCTGGTCCCCCCACCAGCCGCTCTCTTTTTTGGCCCAGCATCCGTACCGTGACAAATCGGCGACCCTACCGTCCGTGTACGTTACCGGAGTAGTTCCCGAGAAATCCTGTTGGGCAAAAAAAGAGACGCAGGGGATCACCCTGCGTCTATCGTAAAAGTTTAGACTCACCCGCGGGAAGTAACGTCGATCAAAAAAGCCAACCACCGAGGAAATGAAAAAGGGGGCTGGTGCAAGCCCCCTCTTTCTAGAACTGACCCCCCAAAACCAGAATCCCAGTCGAGGTTGGGTTCTGGCCACCCCGGGAAGCCAATCTTGTACTATGTTGGCGCTATACAGAGCAAACGGTGTGCCAGCGAACCGCAATACTCTTGCTGCCCGCTAGGTATTTGAAATAAAGCAACTTAGCGCGCGAGATAGCTCATGCAGTCGTTTTATTGCACGTTCACATCTACAAAATCCCACAGGCAAACCGATGTTACATCCATTCTTTGGGAGACTCGCCGTGCTTTGAGCCATGTTTGGTCTCAGGATACGCCTCAGAAAGCGGTCCGCGTTCGCTTCACCTACGCCATGAAACCCGCGGTGCAGCACGTGTCCATCGACGGGAGCTGCCGAACCCTGAATGCTTGTTGCGCTTCAATAGGGTAACGTTGCGGCGGGAAAAATTACAAACACAGATCGCTCTTGCCGAAATTGTGCTGAGCGAATGTCGCGTCAGACACCGATGGAAGAGCGGAGAGCGTTGGCGACCGATTGGCTGAAGCGCTGGACGTCCGCTTGATGTTCGGCTTCGACCATGACGCGGGCGAGGGGCTCGGTGCCGGAATAGCGAAGAACGATTCGTCCGTTGTCGCCGAGCGCAGACTGGGCTTCGGCCAGGGCTTGCGCGACCTCCGGGATGGTGTCGAGCGGCGGCTTGGAGTGCACCTTCACATTAACGATGATCTGGGGGTAGTCCTTCAAGCCTTCGACGAGCGATTCCAGGCGGCCATACATGGAAACGAGCGAAGCGATTTTGACGGCGGTCAGCAGGCCGTCGCCCGCGGGCGAATCGTCCAGAAAAATGACGTGGCCGGATTGCTCGCCTCCCAGAACGTTCCCGCTGCGGAGCATCTCTTCGAGGACGTAGCGATCGCCGACCGAAGCGCGGGCAAGTTCGATGCCCTCGCGGGCAAGCACGCGTTCTAAACCGAGATTGGACATGGACGTCGCGACAACTCGGGTGCCTTTGAGCTTGCCCTGCGATTTCAGAAACCGCGCGACCGCCAACAGCACGCCGTCACCGTTCACGATGCGGCCCGTTTCGCAGACAAACAGGGCACGGTCGGCGTCGCCATCGAATGCCACGCCGAGCGAGAAACCTTCCTTGCACACACGGCGCTGCAAGCCCTCCAGATGGAGCGAACCACAGCCGGCATTGATATTGCGGCCGTCAGGCGCGTCGCCCATGGCAATCACTTGGGCGCCTAGCGATCGGAACAACTCCGGTCCGAGCCTATACGCGGCGCCGTTGGCGCAATCCAGCAGAATGCGGAAACCGGAAAGTTTCGCGCCGGGGATTACACGACTGCGGAGAAAATCGAGATATTTGGCGTCCAGGAGATCGTCCGCAACCAGCTGGGGCGCGTTTGTGGGTGGGGCTTCCACGCGGTGCTTGAAGATGTCCTGTTCCAGCACTTCCTCGACGGAATCTGGAAACTTCATTCCCGCACTGGAAAATAATTTCACACCGTTGTCGTGAAAAGGATTGTGCGACGCGGAGATGACCACGCCGGCCTGGAAACCGTTTTGGCGAACCAGGCACGCAACGCCGGGTGTCGTGATCACACCGGCAAACGCGGTAGAGGCTCCGGCGGTGCGCAAGCCGGCGGCAAGTAGCGCGGCAATGTGCGGGCCGGATTCCCGGGTGTCCATTCCGACGAGGACGCGGGCGTCAGGATGCTCGCCCGTGAGATAGGCACCTAGCGCGCGGCCAGTAGCAAACAAAGTGGCGTCGTCGAGTGGTGGCTTGCCGGGTTCGCCGCGAATTCCGTCGGTGCCGAAGAGTTTTTTCGCCATGTTCTGGGAACCTTCGTGAACCTTTATCGAGCTTAGCACAGGGCGAAATAGAGTTTGTGTGTGTGTTCGCCGGAAACGTTCATCGAGTAAACGTAAGCGACTAGACACAAATTCGTCCTGTGAAAAACAGCGATTGCCGACCTCGAAACGGATTTTCGCGACTTGGCAAGACAGTTGCACAGATGTGTTACCGTGTTTGGCACGGAGCATTTTGTGTCGTCAACCGAAACGCCGCCGGCGGTCATGCGGATCAGCGGATCCAATTTCAGTATGCGCGTGATCGCGGGCGCGATTATTCTGCTGTTTTGTTACTACGCGCAAGGCGTGGTGATCACGCTTCTTCTTTCCATTTTGCTGGCTTATTTTCTAGATCCTGCCGTGGAACTCCTGGAACGAACCGGTCTGCCAAGAACGGGCGGCGCCATGGTGATGGTGCTGATCCTGATCATGGTTTTGGTCGCCGTAGGCTACGGGCTTGGATCGCGGATGGCGAACTTTGCCGAGAATTGGCCAAAGTATGGCAGCGTGCTGCGTAGCGCGGCGGACACCGTGGAAGGAAAAATTAACGGCATTGAGGGGCGCGTAGCGACTGGCGGCGAGCCGGGAAATCCGCCTGGAGAGATCCGGCAAATGGAGCCAGGGCTGGTGCACACCATGATTCTGCGCGGAGCCGGCTCGGTGTACGCCATATTTCTGGAGGTTACGTTCGTACCGTTCCTGGTGTTCTTCATGCTGGCGGGAAAGCGCGAAGTGTGGCACGGAACGTTGCAGTTGTTTCCCGTAACGCGGCGCACGCAAGTGAAAGAGACGTTGGAGGATTTACGCGAAGTCCTGCGCGACTATCTGGCGGGGATGAGTATCCTCACGGGCATGGTAATTGCCGCGAGCAGCTTATTCTTCTGGATGATCGACCTGGATTATCCCATTTTGACCGGGATTGCGTCCGGACTGTTGAACATGGTGCCCTATATCGGTGCAGTGATGGCCTGGTTTCCGGCCTTTGTGATCGCGTTGGCGAAATTTAAGTCGATCGGCTCGTTTTTTTTGATTGCCGGTGTGCTCACAACGATTCACATCGTGGCGGCGAATTTCATCGCTCCCGCGCTGATCGGACGTCGGGTTCGACTAAACGCCGTCGCGATCACCGTTGCCCTTCTGTTCTGGGGATGGGTATGGGGCGGAATGGGGTTGTTACTGGCGATTCCGATCACGGCAACCTTGCGCGTGATTTGCGACCACACGGAGTCCTGGCGGCCGATTGGCCGCTGGCTGAGTGCCTGAAACCGTTACTGGACCGACAACGTCTGTCCTTCCGTTGCCTATTTATCCCATAAACCCGATTGAGGCCCTGCAATGAGAATCTGTCCGTGTGCTGCATTTAAAACCCTCCGCGCCGAGACGACGGCTACCGGTAATTCCCGTCGGGATTCCAAGATGGCCCACCTCGCTATCAGACTTGCGGGTTTCTTGGCGACGCTTCTCACCGTGGCGCTTCTGGGCTCGCTTGCAGTGCCAAATGCGAACGCTTGGGGTTGCAAGGGTCACCAAACGGTGGCGCTGATCGCGGAAAAACATCTGACGCCCGAGGCCCGGGAGCTTGTTCTCAAGCTGTTGAGCGAAAACCCGATCGATCCTCAGCTCAAACGCTACTGTGGATCAGCCGTCAGCGACGCGATGGGTGATGCTTCGACTTGGGCGGATGATGTTCGCGGGGAACGAAAGAACGGGCCGTGGCACTACATCGATATTCCGCGTGGCGCGCCGCGTGGATCACTAGAAGGCTTCTGCGGCAAAGAAGGCTGCGTGGTCAGCACCATTGCGGAGCAGGTCGCGATCTTGAAGGACCAAAACGCGAACGGCGCAAAACGGGCGGAAGCCGTACGCTACATCATTCATTTCGTAGGCGACTTGCACCAGCCGCTACACTCGACAACGAACGCCGATGAGGGCGGAAACTGCGTGCCGGTAAAGTATTTCCGACGTGAGCCGCATGAGCGCGGGCATGGCTTTAGCCCCAATCTGCACTCCGTCTGGGATACCGCCATCCTGGAACGCGATTCGGAAGGCGCGGACCCCGGCGAATATGCGGAAATGCTGGAAGGCACCTTCGCCGGTTCCATCGAGGGATGGCAGAAGGCCGGTATCCACGTGGACGACTGGGTGTGGGAGAGCCACGAGTACGCCGATTCGACCGTTTACGCCGGCCTGGCACCCAAGATCGCCATCGAACCGAATGTGCCGGTGCACAGCTGTACCGACGACAACAATATCGGCCAGCGGCTATTGCGCCAGCACATCATGGCCGGCGAGACGTATCAAGAAGAAGCTGCACTCGTGGTGGAGCGCCAGGTGGCTCAGGCTGGAATCCGCCTGGCGATGATCCTAAATGATGCGGCCAAGAGTACGGCGCCATAGCCTTCGCTACGTCAGTGTCTCGTAGAACTCCGTGGCTGTGCTCCGAGCGACTTGATGTAGGTCACTAACTGCCAGCGCTGCGGTTCAGGCAGCTTCGACCAGACCGGCATCCCGTGCCACACGATGCCATTCGTCAGCACCCAAAAAATAGCGCCAGGTGGCGCATCTTGCACTTCCGAGTCGCGCAGATTGGGGGCCCTGCGGGTGCCCTCGGCGGATTCGCCGTGGCATTCGGCGCAGTGCATGCCGAAGAGCTTTCTACCAGCCGCCGCGGCATCAGGATCATTCACCAACGGGTTGCGCTTGGCGCGAGCCTTTAGCGGCGCTTTGTCCAGCTCGCTTTCCCCGGAGACCTTCTCTTTGAGACTCCTCGCAGGAGTTTTGGCAGAGTCTGGAGTTCCTTGTTGGCCGTAACTGATTGACACAAACGGCAGGACCGTCGATGCGCACAAGCATGTGAGCCAGGCTTTATTGAGGATGCTCATGGGCGGGCTCCAAACAGGTGACCGACCAGATCGCCGAACCCAGAAAATTCTCGAGACAGGCCCCAGCGAAGAAGAAATCGGTGACTGTTGTCGTTCAGGCCGAAACCTGCGGAAAGTCGCGCGGTCCAGTCGGATGGCAGATTCCAAGCCGCCACCGGTGCCAGATAATGAGAAGTGTCCTTCAGACCGAAACTGTGGCGCTCGCCGAGACCCCCCATACATCTCTGCTCCGACGATGAAGTTTTCCGCGCAAAAATTACAGCGCTTGGGAGTGGCTTTGAGCTTCAGTGGGCGACTGGCGCCCAACGCGTAGCCGAACTCCCACGGATCATTTGAGAGGTTTTTTGTGGCAATGGTGTTTTCGACGAAGTTCCAGCCTTTATGCGTGCCGGAGAGCAAGAGCTTGAATTCGAGCTCGTGGTCATGTTCGTGCCGGGCAACCGAATTCGGGTCGCCGTTGTCGGCTTCGACGTCGTGGCCCTCGATTTCCTTCAGGATCTTGTCGGCGCCGCTGATATTTTCGTACTCGATGTAGATGACCGGATTTATGAAGTGCTCGTGCTTCAGTGGGCGGAAGCGATTCTCCCAGCGAAACCCGGTAAAGAGCGTGCTGTCGTTAAAGGTGGTTTGTGCGTCGAGATAGAACTCGGTGGTCCACCAAGCCGTAGCGCCGTACTCGAATTCGAGCCAAAAAGCGTGGAAGTCGTTGCCGCCACGCTGGGTGCCGAAGGTCGAGAAGTATTCGACCTCGAGGCTGCCGGGCTCCTCCATATAGTGATCGTACGCGACGATATAAGGGTTTTCCTGGGCTGAACAGCGAAAGGGAAGAAGGACAGCAAGTAGTGAAAACGGTAAAAAGCCGAAAGAAAGGCGAGAAAGCACGCGATCTCCCTGCAATTGATTTGCAACAAGAGATATAAGACTAGATTAGTCGTGTATCGAGCGCAAGAAGTTTGCAAGTACGTTTCGGGAACCCGCCACCCGGAGCAGGGGGTATGCGCCGGGGAGGTCGTCCCCCAACTTGGCTCCTAAGACGCGCTAACTACTTCTGTACGCCAGCGGTCTTTTGTCACGCAGAGTCCACGCCGTTTGGTAGCATGGGTTGTGCGCGAGACCCCTTCTCGCGCGATGCTAACTCACCCGCCCGGGTTCGACCATCTTGCCCGCGGGAAACAACCTCTGTTCAGCGCGAACGCTTCCCGTTCGGAAAGTCTGTCAGGTAAACATGGCGACCTGTGTGCGGGCCGAGGATTTGCTCGCAGCAATTCTGTCCTCAACGGAAGATGGGCTGCTCAGTTTTACGCTCGATGGCATCGTGCAGAGCTGGAGCCGAGGAGCGGAGTCCTTGTATGGCTACCATGAGGCGGAGATCGTAAGCCAGCCGCTGGCGCGACTCCTGCCGTCCAATGACGCACTCAAGTTCGACGGACTACTTCACGCAGCCATTCGAGGCGAATTTCCGCAACACGAGAATACCGAAAGGCTGCGCAAGAATGGATCCTCCATTTTCCTGGCAGTTAGCCGCGTGCCGATCCGCAACGAACATGGGGACATCGTGGGCTTCGTGGAAACCGCGAAAACAAGGGCCCCGAGCGCCATCGAAACCTTCGATGACGGGCACCTCAGAGAAATCCTTGAGCAAATGCCCATGGTGCTGTGGACCACGAATCTGCACTTGCGGGTTACCTCTTGCCTTGGCGCAGGATTCCGCAGCATGAAGGGCCGCAGCGACGAGATCGTGGGAAAGTCGGTATACGAATATTTGAAATGCCAGGATCCGCACACAACGCCTATCCCACAGCACTTCGAGGCGCTGCGAGGCGTCTCGTCGCAATTCGAGTACAAGCGAAATCATCGCGTACTGGAATTACACCTGGAACCGCTGCGGTCTAAGTCCGGGGACATCATCGGATGCATCGGGGCCGGAATGGACATCACCGCACGAAAGAAAACGGAAGAGAAGGTGCGCTACCAGGCTACACATGACGCCCTAACGGGACTCGCAAACTATCGAGAGTTCTTGGACACGCTGGAGCGGGAAATTCGCCGTGGCGAGCGAAGCAATCGGTCGTTCGCCGTGCTGCTGCTGGACCTCGACGCATTGAAGTCCATCAACGACCGCCTGGGGCATCTGGCAGGAAACCGCGCGCTGAAGCGATTGTCTGAGGTGATGAAAGAGCAGTGCCGCTCCACCGACCTTGCGGCGCGCTATGGCGGCGATGAGTTTGCCGTTCTGCTGATCGACGCAGACCCGGGGATGGCGCGCCAGATCGCCGGACGCGTGCAAATCGCGTTGCGCAACGGCCCGGAGCAACCTCCACTGAGCGTGAGTATCGGGGTGAGCGTTTATCCGGATGACGGACGCAGCGCGCAGGACCTTCTCGAGGCAGCAGACCGAGAACTATATCAGCGCAAACGAGCGTCGCGCGGCCGCAGCGTTGCAGCCCGGGCCAGATAACCTAGCACGTTGGTGAGCCCGGTCGCGTTGACTCATCGCCGCCACGCGGGGCAGATCCGGCTGTTGCGCCGCCTCGTGAAGGGCGCCTAAACATCCTGGCACTGCGCTATTTTCCGTAATGCTTCGACCGTGGCCGCGGGATCCGGTGCGTCCTGAAATAACCGGATGGCGGCGATGCCCGCTGCACCAGCCGTGAAACAGGTGGCGGCATTTTCGAGGGTGATGCCACCGATGGCCAGCACGGGGATGGGCACCGATCGGCAAACTTCAGCCAGACGTTTGACGCCTTGAGGCTCGCCGAACGTGGCCTTGGACGGCGTGGCAAACACTGGGCCAAAGAATATGTAGTCCGCACCGTCGACTGCGGCTGATTTTGCGCCTTCCAACGAGTGGCACGAGACACCCAACAAAAAATCTCTCGTCGACGCCTGGGACTCGACCAGCCGCTTTACTTCGTCCACGGCTAAACAGCTCTCGCCGAGGTGAACTCCCGCCGCACTCTGCGTCAGCGCGACATCAACGCGATCGTTGATGAGAATACGCGTTGTGCCGGGGTTTTTGCCGGGCCCGGCGGGCAAGCAATGAGCGGTCTCCTGCACTAGCGCCGTCAGCTTCCGCGCAGACAGATCTTTTTCACGAATCTGCACCCAATCCACGCCAACTCTCGCGAGCTCCGCGATCTTTTGCAGCAGCGCGGAAAACTCCGCGGAGGGCGTCGCAAGAGGCAGACTCCTGCGATCGGTCACGTAGCAAAGAATTGGAAATTTGCGAGTGCCCGGCGAATTACTGCGGACGGACACGGGGAGTTGCCGACGCTGCGGGACTAGATCCGATCATGCGGATAGCCAGGAAAATGTCCAAAATGCCGAGTCCGCTCACCGCTCCGCGGAACGAAGGATGCAGCAAGATTCGCATCAGCGATGGAAAATGACTCAGGAAATAGTTCTGCTCCCAGATTCCGGTCCACGGCAGATAGAACAGGACCGCCCCCATCATGCAGCAGACCACCACCAACACCGCACTCAAGATCCGATTCATCGATTAGAGAAATCCCCTGGACTCAGCGAGAGCGGAACGTTAACGAGCTGGTTTTTGCAGTGCGGCGATGCGCTCGCCCACGTCGCGATAGTCAATGTTGACCGCGTAGACCCGGGAGAAGCTCTTGAGTGCCGCATCCGACTCGCCCGCCGACTCCTGGGCCATCCCTAAATCATACCGCAAGGCGAGTTCGCTTTCCGGCTCGATGTCCGGAAGATGCAGCGCACGCTCGTACCACATCGCGGCGATGGAGGGCTGGCCGCGATCCATGAAAGCCAAACCGAGCAGCGTATAGCACTGCATGGAGTACGGAAACGGACGACCCTTCTCGCTGGCCTTGGCAACTTTCTGGAATTCGCTGATGGCTTCTTCCAGCAGGCCCATCTCGCGGAAAGCAATGCCCAGATTGTAGTGCGTCTCCAGATCCTCATCATCAGCGCCCATCTCACCGAGTTCGGCGCGAAATTCGTCGAAGACCTCCTTAAGGGGTCCCACGTCAGCTGGGGACGCCGCTTCCGCCTTGGCCGCATTCTTGTTCGGCGTGCTGGCAAGGGCATGCGGAGCAGCATCGGAATATCCCGGCGAGAGCTGGTCCCCGCCCAATTGTTCGATTTCAGCAGCCAGATCCGACAAGAACTGGTCGGAAGCAAAGCCGTTTGCCGGGGCGGCATTGTGAGCTACCGTCTCCGGCTCAGGCTCCAGCGGAACGATGGGAATTTCCGGAGGTTTCTGATCGTGCGCAGGAACCAGCGGCTCGGGATCGAGAACCAGCTCGTAGTCCTGGTCCAGCTCAAATTCCGGCTCTTCAATCTTCGGCGCCACTTGCCAGACCTCGGTGGGCTGTTCTACCGCCGGCGGCGGCTCAGGCGCAGCCACATGATGAGCGGGTTCTTCGACGACTGGCTGCACGGCCGATTCCTCAACCGCAACCGGAAGCTCCTGGATCTCTTTCGGAACTTCAATCGCACGCTCGTAAGCAGTCGACTCTTCAACCGTAGGTGGCGTCTCGATCGGGATTTCAGTGGCGGCGTGTGCAGATTCCGCCGCTGCCGGCTCTTCCAAAATCGAAAATTCTTCCACTTTCGGTTCCGCTGTCACTGGCGCAGGAGCCTTGGCAGGCAGTTCGAATTCCGGCGCCGCTTCGGCTTCGACATGCGACTCAGACACTGGCGTTGGTTTCCCAACTTCTGTGGGCTGAGTATCCTCAAGCATCGAGGCCCACTCGTCGGAAAGATCAACCTCGTGGACTTCTTCCGCCGCCGAAGCAGTTAGCGGCGTGGCGTTGACTTCTTCGATCTCGACGGACTCTCCTGCGATGGCAAATTCAGTGATGGCTTCCTCGGACGTTATTTCCGGGAAAGACTCTTCGACCTCGGCTTCCGCCACCGGGCCAGTCGCGCTTGCCTGCGCCACCGGGCCAGCCAACTCCTCGTCAGAAAGCCCTGCAGCGCGCTGGAATCGACGCCGCAATTCCCCAAAGCGCTCCGCGCCTCGCGGGTCGCCGCGCTCACTATAAATCTGTTCAAGTTTGGCTGCCAGTTCCGCGGTGCGCCGATCGTCCCCCGCACCCAGCACGAAGTCCAGGAGCTTTTCCAGCGTCGGTGTGTGCCGCGGAGCGCGGCGCAGAATGGCCTCGAGTAAGCCGATCGCTTTCTGTGTCAGTCCGTAACTCGCGAAGAGATCAACGTCCGTTAGCGACTGCGCGATGAATTTCTGCGTATCTTCGTCAAGCGCAGCCTCGACCGGCGCCGACGGCGCGACGGGCTTGGCCTTCACCTCTGGGGCGGCGGGTTCAATATCGGGTCGTATCTTCGGCGCCGGCGGCATGGCGAGTTCCACCGCCGCATGTTCCTCGACTACCGGCTGAGTCGTATCCAGAGTAAGCAACCCCATCTTGCGAAGGACATCGTTGAGTTTGCGCTTCGCGGGATCGCTCTCCGGCTCGCGATCAACCAGCTGTTCGAAGATCTGCTTCGCACGATCGTACTGTTTTGCCGCGACCAGTGCGTCTCCCAAATGTGCGAGCGCATCCGGCAACCGGAACGAATCGCTGGTGCGCCCATAGGTTTCCACCAGCCACTCCAGCGGCTCGATTTTTCCCGGCATACGTTCCGCGAGCTCATTCAGCAGTTTCCCAACGACCTCGTGTTCCCCGGCATCGATCATGGGAATTCGAGTCCGGTCCAGGATCGCCATGGCGCGATCGCCCTGGCCCGATTCCAGCAGTGCTTCCACGATCTTTTGCGCCGGCCCGAAATTCTTCGGATCTGCATCAAAGATCCGCAAAGCCAAAGTCGAGGCCTCATCCCACTTCACGCTCTTGAGATAAAGATCGAGAAGCAGCTCCGCTTGCTCGCCGCCCTTTTCGAGGTCGGGAACCTGCTCAAGAACCTGAGCCGCCTGGGTGAAATTGCCCTGCGAAGAAAAAACGCGCGCTTTGACGATAAGAGCAGCGAGGTTTCCTGGTTCTACTTTCAGTACCTTGTCCGCGAGCTTTTCACACTCCGCCTGATCTCCACGCGCTAGCGCTCTCTGACTGGCGGAAACGTAGGCCTCGACAGCCTCACGGTTCTGCCCCATCGCGTGATACAGATCCGCGAGGCGAATCTGGATGCGCAGGTTGTCAGGCTCCGCCATCAGCAGCTTCTTGAGCAGAGCGACCGCTTCGGGCTGACGATTGTTCTTTAGATGAATCTCGGCCAACTGCACAAATAGCGGCCGCGCCTCGCTCATCACCCCTTGCTGGACATACAAGTCCGCAAGTTTCTCGAGCGGGCGTATCTCTTCGGGAGCCAGCTTGGCGATGCGCTTATAAACCGCGATGGCCTTGGTGAGGAACCCGTCGCCGACGAACAGTTGCGCCAGCCGCTCGAAGTAATCGATGGCCTGAAACGTTTCGCCCTGACGGATATATAGCTCGCCGATGGTCATCAACGTGACCTGATCGCGCGGCTCGTGCTTCAAAATTTGCTGGTATTCCGCTATGGCCTGGGCGACCTTGCCCTGGTTGAGAAGTTTTTGAGCGGCTTCGACATACTTGCTTTTGTTATAGGCCATTCGCGAGCTCAGACAATAAACCGTCCCCACTTGCCGCAGAGCAAAGCGCCCAAGCGGCAAAGGCCGGCAAAAGTCATGCTTGACTACGCTAGCAGGCGGAGAAAACCCAAGTCAACGAACCCAGCAGCCCATGTGAGCAGCCAGTTATCCCCGTTGTAATCAGGAAACTTAATGCGAACCCGCGGCGAATGGGCATGTCGCGATGTAGGCGCCGGCCTTTAGGCCGGCGTTCCGCGCCGCTCCCTTCGTAGGGGCGGGGCTTGCCCCGCCTACGCCGAAGCGTCTTCCCCTTACTCTTACGTGACAGACACCGGGATTGCAGCGGTTTGACCCGGGTTCGGGCCGGACGGACCTGACAATCATGCCTCAAACTCAAGGCGAGACCGGATCCGGAATCAGCGCAATCTGTATAGCCCCCGTCGACCAACACCCCGCATCCCGCACCGGTGCGAACGAGTACCGGTGCAAAGGCGAAGCCCCATGCTGCCGCAACGCCTCCAGATGGTCCGGCGTGGCATACCCCTTGTGCCGCGCGAGACCATATTGCGGATACACCGCGTCCCACTCTTCCATCCGCGTGTCACGATGCGTCTTCGCCAGGATCGACGCCGCCGCAATCGAAACACTCCGCGCATCACCCTTGATCAACGATTTCTGCTCAATCAGCACATCCAGCTGCATGGCGTCGATCAACAGATAGTCCGGCTGCATTGCCAATTGCTGGAGCGCAGCGGTCATCGCCTGGCGGCTGGCCTGATAAATATTCCAAGCGTCAATTCGTTGCGCGTCCACTTCAGCAACCGCCCATGCCATCGCGTGATCGCGGATCCGTTCGGCGAGCTGTGATCGCCGCTCCGGAGCGAGCTGCTTCGAATCATCCAGGCCAACAATGCGGCGTTTAGGATTGAGAATCACGGCGGCCGCGACCACCGGACCGAACAACGCACCGCGGCCAGCTTCATCCAGGCCCGCGATCCGCGTCCAGCCAAGTTTTCGCGCCGCACGCTCGAAACGGGAAGAGCAGAGGCGTGTCATTCGTTTGGGCGACCGCTGGCGATTCTAGCACGCCGATTGCGTCACTCGTAACGCAGCGCCACCATCGGGTCAATACGCATCGCTCGGCGCGCCGGAATCCACGCCGCCAGAAATGCCGCAGCCAGCAAAAGCAGCACTGCGCTGCAAAGCAGAACCGGGTCGTGCGTCCGTACTTGGAAGAGCAACGATTCCAGCAGCCGCGTGCAAAACCAAGCGCCGATGCTTCCAAGAACCGCTCCGCCAACCGTCCAGCGTGCCACGCTCGAAAGTACCATCTTCAAAATGCCCTGTGGCGTAGCGCCGAGCGCCATGCGAACCCCGATTTCGCGCGTCTGCTGCGCCACCAGGAAACCCACGACTCCGTAGATGCCGATCGCCGCGAGTGCCATGCCCATCGCGGCGAACAGCGAAAGCAGAATGGCGTTGAATCGTGGACGATCAGCAAGCTTCTCAACCCGCTGGCTCATGGCTTCGATCGTTACCGGCATCGTCGGATCAATGGACGCCACTTCCGAGCGCACCCATTTTGCAATCGCCTGCGGATTCACCGGAGTTCGCAAAATCACATACGCACGGCGATAGTAGCCATCCTGCTCTTCCTTCCAAGGAAGATAAAATTCCGGGCCGCCCGCTGTGGTGAGCCCGTCGTTTTTCACATCGCCGACGACACCCACGATGGTCCGCCAGCGATTTTGGCGCCCAAAGCGAAACGACTTCCCGATCGGATCGCCATCTCCAAACAGCCGCTTGGCCAATGCTTCACTGAGAATGATGGGCTCGTCCGTCGTCAGAAGCTCTTTTTCGACAAAGGCACGCCCGCTCTCCAAGGCAATGCCAAGCACCGAGAAATACGATGGAGTGACGTAGCGATATCCAATCATGCCTCCGGTCCCCGCGGTAAACCCTGTGCGACCTGCGATTTCGATCGCGGAAAGAAATGTAGCTTGCATGCCGCCGGAGGGCGGCAGGGTATCGCTCAAAGCCAGAGAACTCACCCCAGGAAGTCGGGCCAACCGAGATTGCAGGTCACGGAAAAAAGCGAATTGCTGTGCGGGCTGAGGATAGCGGTATTCGGCCAAATTGATTTCAGCCGTAATGATGCTATCCGTGTGCATTCCCAAGGAGACGTTCTGCAGCTTCCAAAAACTGCGCAAAAGCAACCCGGCGCCGGCCAAAAGAATCAGCGACGCAGCGATTTGCGTCGTAACGAGTGTTTGGCGCAGAAAGTATCGCGAAGTGCAGCGGAACTCTTTTCCGGCGAGCAATTCCGAGGGCATTCGGTGGATCGCCGGCGCCAAACCGAAGCAAATTCCCGAAATCAGCGAAACGCCCAGTGTGAACAACCCCACCCGAAGGTCCAACGATGCCTGTTGGAGGTGCGGGATTCCATCGGGCGCGATGGACACCAGCAAACGCAGCAGCAGATACGCAACCCAGCAGCCCGCGAATCCGCCAAGGACGCTGAGAAGGACGCTTTCGGTAAGCGTCTGACGAATCAGCCGAGCACGCGTCGCGCCAAGGGCGGCACGCACCGCAAGCTCGCGTTGACGCACGGTTGCTCGCGCCACCAACAGGTTCGCGACATTGGTGCAGGCGACCAACAGGACGCCCATTACCGCTCCGAGAAGAATCCAGGACGCCTGCCGGGAATCTCCCACTTGGCGGTCCCGCAAGGACCGCACACGCAACGAGACCTCCTTGCGAAATTGCGCCGGCACATAGTTCAGTGATTCCTCAAAAAGCGGCTGCAACATCGCCGCTGCCTGCGTCGGGTTCACACCCGGTTTAAGACGCGCGAAAGTTCTTACGATGTGTTGTCGCGCGTCGGGTCCCCGGTCCGTCGATTCCCCCATCGCCAGCGAGACCAGTAGATCGACTCGCGCCAGCGTCGGCATCTCGAAATCCGCCGGAAGCACTCCCACGATAAGAGTGGACTTGCCATCGACAGAAAGACTCTTTCCAACAATCCGCGGATCCCCGGCAAAACGCGAGCGCCAGAATCCATACGAGAGAAGAACAACACGCGGACCGTTCGGAAGATCCTCTTCGTGTGTAAAATTACGGCCCAAAATCGGCTGCACGCGAAATGTAGGAAGAAACGCCGCGTCCGCTTGCCCACAGCTGAGCCGCGAAGGATTCTGTTCGGTCAAGTCGCAATCGACGCTGCCGGGTTCCACCGCCGTGATCGCTTCGAACGGGCGCTGCCGAGGACGCCAATCGACAAAATCCGGGCCCAGCATGAATTCCCGTGAATCAAACGGCGCCATCACCCCGAACGAGACAAGCCGATCATCTTCGGGATACGGCAGGCTGCGAAACAAAATGCGATCGACAACGCTAAAGACCGCTGTTGTCGCGCCTATACCCAGAGCCAAGGTGAGGATCGCGACGACTGCAAAACCAGGGTTGTTGATCAAGCCACGCAAAGCGAACTTTAGATCTTGCAGCAACATATCCAGAGCCGGCAGCCTACGCTGATCGCGGTACAACTCCTTCGTCTGCTCCACGCCTCCGAATTCACGACGCGCCGCATAACGCGCCTCTTCCGGTTTCATTCCGCGGCGAATGTTTTCGTCGGTGAGCAGTTCCAGGTGGGCGCGGAGTTCCGCGTCAAGATTCTCGTCGATGCGCCGCTTCCGAAACAATCCAAGCAGCCGAGCGGCAAACACATGCAGGTGGTCCATCGCACGCCCCCTCAGCCCCGAGAAGCTTCGCGATCACTGCGGCCATGTGTTCCCAGCTCCTGGCTTCGCTGGTCAACTGTTTGCGGCCCCCCCTCGTCAGCGAGTAGTATTTGGCCTTGCGATTGTTGTCCGACACTCCCCACTTCGAGCTGATCCATCCGCGCCGCTCCAGCCGCAGCAATGCCGGATAGAGGCGTCCCCTGGTTCAGCTTGAGCAAATCCTCGGACACCTGTTGGACACGTTGCGCGATCCCATAGCCGTGCAGCGGTCCCATGGCATCAAGCGTCTTCAACACGATCAAGTCCAGCGTCCCCTGCAACACTTCCCCACGCGGAGGCGTCATCCCTTCCCTCCTTTTGATAAACAACAGGAGCCTACGCCAGCTTCCTGTTGATTGTCAACAGGACGTCATTTCCTCAGACGCCACGAGTCAATAATCGTTTTCGCCCGTGGGTGCCGCACCCTTGGGTTGTAAGGGTGCGGGTTTTGACTCGCATTTGTCCCGCAAGTCAGCGAATTACATCGATGAGGAAATCCTCCCTACCCGAAAACCTCTCGGCGGGTTCCGCTCACTCATCGGTCCAAGTTGACGGGTGTTTGCGCGGCGTGGCAGCATACGCTCACTCATTTTGACAACTTGTCGAGGGTGAAGGTAACTATCCCGAAGGAGTCCGCAAATTATGCTGATCGAAAGCTCCAATTCCTCTGAGGAGGGCATCTCAGCAAAAGCTGCCGCGAGAGTTCGGTGGCGCTGTTTTCCCCTCATAGTTGCGCTGGTCTTCAGCGCCGCGGCCCTTTCAGCGCAAACCCAGGCGCCAGCACAGCAGCAAACATCGCAGCAGACGCCTCCGCAGCCCCCTCCTCCTGCTCGCACCATTCAACTCGACGATTTCCTCAAAATTGCCTCCGTCAGCGATCCGCAAATCTCCCCCGACGGAAAATCCATAGCTTTCATTGTCTCCCGCCCCAATCTGGAGCAGGATCGCAGCGACCGCGAACTTCTCGTCATCGATATCCCGAGCGGCGTTCCACGCGCGCTCACGCACGACCGCAGAGGCGTCGGCTCGCCACGATGGTCACCCGAAGGTGACCGCCTGGCCTTCGAGGCCATGGACTCCACCGCCAAAGATCCGAAGCTCCAACTCTATGTCCTGCCCATGACCGGCGGCGAAGCTAGAAAACTCACCGATGCCCCCAACGGTGTAGAACAATTCGCGTGGCGCCCCAATGGCCAGGAAATCGCCTACGTCACCTCCGACGAGCCCGAAAACAAGAAAGAAATCGAGAAGCACAACGACGCCTTCGAAATCGGCGACAACGATTACCTCGCCACGGGCCCCGAAACTCCCTCCCATCTCTGGATCGTACCGGCCGAAGGTGGCAAAGCGCGCCGTCTCACGTCCGGCGCTTGGAGTCTCGCGAAAAGCGCTCCCCCCAGCTCCCCGGCTTCCCCGATCAATTGGTCTCCCGATGGAAAGCTGATTCTATTCACGCGCCAGGAGCATCCGCAGTTCGGCGACGCCGACCAGACCACACTGCAAATTATCGACGTCGAGTCAGGCACGATTCGCAAGATCACGACTCACGAAAAATTCGAAAGCTTCGGCCTGTTCTCTCCAGACGGTTCGCGTGTCGCCTACTGGTACCCGCGCGACGGCGATCCGAACAACGAGAACGAAATTTTCGTCACGCAATCCTCAGGCGGCGACGGCGCATCCGCCACAAAAGCCATCGACCACAATATTGCCCGCGTCATCTGGATGCCCGACAACAACTCGCTGCTCGTTGGCGGCCACGACAGCACGCAAACTTCGATGTGGCTCCAACCGCTGAATGCCGCGCCCAAGAAACTCGCCCTCGGCGACGTCAATCCCACCTGGCTGTTCTGGATCGACGCGTTCGTCGGCCGTAAAGGCGACATCGCCTTCACCGGCGCCACCCCGACGCAACCCTCCGAGCTCTATTACTTGGCCTCCGCCAACGACACTCCTCGCCGACTGACGAATTTCAACCAAGGAATCGCCGCGCTCAAATTGGGCAAAGCAGAAAAGCTGGAATGGCAGGGCCCCGACACCTTTCAGGAAGACGGCGCAGTCGTCTACCCGCCGGATTTCGACAAAGAAAAAAAATACCCGCTGGTGCTGCTGATTCATGGCGGCCCGACCGCATCCTCGATCACCGGCTTCAGCTTTTTCGCCCAGCTGTTAGCCGCCCGCGGATACATCGTCTTCTCACCCAACTATCGCGGCAGCGACAACCTCGGCAACGCCTACCAGCACGCCATCTGGAATGACGCCGGCGACGGCCCCGGCCGCGACGTAATTGCCGGGATCGATGCCCTGAAAAAACTCGGCAACATCGACGAAGACAAGATCGCAGTCTCCGGCTGGTCCTACGGCGGCTACATGACTACCTGGCTCATCGGCCACTATTCCTTCTGGAAAGCCGCCATGGCCGGCGCCCCGGTCACCGATCTCTACGACGAGTACAACCTGTCCGACGGCAACGTCTCCGGCCGCTACAGCTTCAAAGGCTCCCCGTTCGTAGGAGACAATCTCAAGGACTATCGCGCCCAGTCGCCCATCACCTACTGGGCAAACATGAAAACCCCCACGCTGATCCTGCATGACACCGGCGACGCCCGCGTCACCATCACACAATCCTACCAACTCTTCCACGCCCTGAAAGACAACGGCGTCGAAGTAAAGTTTTTCGCCTATCCAGTGGCAGGCCATTCTCCAGGTGACCCCGTCCGCCAAATGGATGTTTACAAACGCTGGGCTGACTGGATGGACCAACACCTGAAATAACGCCGCCCAAAAAAGAAAAAGCCCCGCGATCGCGGGGCTCACTCGCTCCAATAAGTTTATCCCGTTGTAGCGGCCGCTTTCCGTTTACCCTGAGTCCCGAAGGGAAGCGAGCGCCTTTTCAAACCTAGATAATTATCGGCGTAACCCCAACTACGCTTGGCTCTCCGACCCCGCCGCAACCGCCACCGCCGCAGGCACCGCTTCCTCACGCCCAGCCCGCTTGATGCGCGCAGCCTTACCCCTCAAATCGCGCAAATAATACAACCGTGCCCGCCGCACCTTACCCTTGCCCACCACCTGAATCGAACTAATGGTCGGCGAGTGCAGCGGGAAAATGCGCTCAATCCCAACGCCAAAGCTAACGCGCCGCACGGTAAACGTAGCCCCGGAAGCCCGGCCTTTCTTCGAAATCACCACGCCCTCAAACGCCTGCAAGCGTTCTTTTTCCTTCTCGCCCTCGCCTTCCTTCAGGCGGACGTTCACACGCACGGTATCGCCAGGCCGGAACTCCGGCAAATCTTTGCGCAGTTGCGCTTCATGTAGTTTTGCAATGACCAGATTCATGTTCGTTGTTCCCTGCAGACCCACTCAGGCGGGGCCAGCACATCCAAGACAAACAATAAGTATAATCAAACCGCCGCAATATTCCTAGACTTTTGACGAAATCCCCTTTGTGCCAACTCACCATTGTTGGGGCGGGGCTTGCCCCCGCCCCGGCCGTCGCGTCCTGCCCCGGTCAAACTACACTTCGCTCAGCCTCCGCCGGGTGCCGCACCCTTTGCGCCTTTCCAAAGGGTGCGGGTTTAGAGTCACCTTCAAGCAATTTCCGTTCAGTGAACCCGAAACTAAGAAACCCGGTTAGCCACCACAGACGACCCGCGTCGAATCACCGTGTCCGCAAACCGCTCCATCTCCTCCAACTGCGGACTGAACTGCAACAAAACCAAATCCACTCCCGCAGCCTCAAACTCCGCAACGCGCTCAGCCACCTGCTCCGCCGTCCCCACCAATCCCGATCGCAATCCGCGATTCGACACCGAATAATCTTCCAGCGACACTTGCTGCTCGAGCTGCGTTCCCGCCAGCCACTGCTGGTAATTGGCATAACCCGCAGCCGATTGCTTCACGTCGGTAATCCGCCGCACTTCCTCCTGAGCCTCGCGTTCCGTCTCCCGCACAATCGCATAGCCCGCCACCCCAAATTTCATCGGCGCCAAATCTGCATGCCGCTCCCGCCGCCCCCGCAAATCCCCAATCTTTTCCCCAACCCGTTCCGGCGGATCGCCATGCATCAAGTACGCATCGCACTTCGCCGCAATCAAATCCTTCGCCGCCGCAGATTCCCCTCCAGCATACAAACAAGGCCGCGGCTTAGACACCGGCTTCGGCTCTAGCACATTATCCTCAACGCGATAGTATTTTCCCGAATACGAAAAATGATCCCGCGACCACACCCCATCCAAAACATCCAGCCACTCGCCAGTCCGCGCATAACGATCGTCGTGCTGCTCGAATGCCACTCCATACTTCCGCGCTTCATCCGCCCACCACGAAGACACCACATTCAACGTCAACCGCCCGCCGCTAATCTGATCGATATTCGCAGCCTGCTTTGCCAACAGCGCAGGCAAATGAAACGTAGGCCTCACCGCCACCATCAGATCAATGCGCTCGGTAACCGCAGCCAACGCAGCGGCGGTAGACCAAGCATCCAGTGAACCAGCCTCCACTCCCTTGATGTCGTTCAAATTCAATTCCGCGATCAAGGTCACATCAAATCCAATCTGCTCGCTGCGCTGAGCCAGCCGCTTCACATACGGCCACGAAGCCTCCATGCGCTCGTCGGCCACATTGCGCAACCACCCGCCAAACACCGGCAACCAATATCCAAATCTCATGCGCTCTCCAACAAGTAAGAAACTGTCATCCTGAGGCTATCCGATAAGGATAGCCGAAGGACCTCAACGCAAAGTTCCTGCAACCAACTTCACCGCGTTCACCGTGCCCCAATTCTATGCAACGTATTGACGCCACCCACGTCTCCGTGCTCTCTGCGCTCCTAGCTCCGTGTCCTCTGCGTTGAGTCCGTCCCAGCCACGACTTCGCTCCGCTTCCCCGCCTCCGTAATCAAAAAATCCGCCAGTCTCGAATAAGGATTGAATCCTACAATCCGTTCAGGGTCAGCCACAAAGTTCGAAAGCGCATTGATGTCGTAGTACAGCAACCGCCCGGTAGGATCATCGATGACATATTCCACTCCCCCAACTTCGATCCCCGCCGCCTCCATCAACCGCTCCACATTCGCAATCACCCGCGGCGGCGCCTCATAAGCCTCCACGGTCATGCCGGTCTTCGGCGCATCGACTGGACAAGCAGGCCGCGCCAATTCCTCGCCCTTGGTGCTCTTACAAATATCCGCGGGACACAAATCAAACGTCTCTCCGGTAATGTGAATCTGGATCGCATACAAATATTTCCCGCCCAGCACTTCCACGCGCGTAATAATCCCGTCCCGTGCCGTAAAGCATTCCTGCACCAACGCCACGTTGTCGATGCCGAAGTACAACTCGCCAGCATCAACAGCCGCCTTCAACTCCTCGCGCGAATTAAATTTCTTGATCCCCGCCCCGCTACCACCAATGTTCGGCTTCAAAATCAGGGGATACCCAATCGCCTCCCCCGCACTCAAGGCCTGCGAAAGATGGTTGATCACGCGAGCCTTCGGGTAAGGCAATCCCAACCGCTCCATCAACGAAAGCTGCAACGCCTTCGAAGTCTCCGTAGTGAACGCCTTGTACCCATTCACCACCCGCACTCCCATGTCTTCCAGATGCTTCAAATAATTCAGCGTGTAAAAGACCCCATGCCCCATGCCCCGCTGCCAAGCCGAAGGACTCATCCGGTTAAACAGCAGCGAATACTCGCGCTCCGGCGAAGCCGCATCGTACTGGTGATACCGTGCGTCCAACTTAACCCACGGCATACCGCGCCCGTCCATCTGCGCAAACAGCGGCACAAACCAATTCGGCTGCTCGTAATAAATCGCGATCGGCTTCACGACGCCGTCGCCATTCGTATTCCTGATCTCGCTCATACTCCCTCATTCCATCACAAAAACTCGTCACCAAAGAAATGCCACTCCGACCGGAAAAGAAAATGTCATTCCGACCGGAGTACGCCGGCTTTTTCTTGCCCGTTCGCATCCTGCGGACGGGCCGGCGTACGTAGCGGAGGAATCTCTCTTAGCTCTTCACGCGGCATCCAAATCCAAAACCATATGCTCCTCACCCACAAACTTCCCACTAATCCCTAGTGCCCGAGGCTCTATTCCAAAAATCCGAAAACCGAGTTTCCGATAGAGTCCCCTCGCGGCGTCCTGCGTGACCGACACTGTCAACTGGATCGACTTAAGATCGGGCAACGTCCGCGCCGTCTCAATCGCCCGCGCCGCCAGCATAAGCCCCAATTTCTTTCCCCTCGCAGCCGGCGCAACAAACACACCCCACAAATGCCCTTTATGCCTGCGCTTGAGAAGCGTCTCCCGGTAAAACCCGCACATCCCCACCGGCGCATCTCCTTCGAAAGCCCCAATCACAAAGTTACTATCGCCGCCCGATCCAATCCGGCGCCCATACTCCTCCACCGAAATCTGCCGCAGTTCCTCCACCGATTCCGCAAACGACCACGGATCCGTCTGCAGCGCGATCATCCGCAACCGCCATAGAGCCTCCGCGTCCTGCACACCAAATCGTCGAATCTCCATTCCTGTTTCCGTTCCGCAGTCAATGCTGTTCTGCAATCTACCCCGCCCCAGCAGCAATCTAAGCGCCGGGCTTCAGCCCGCCGAATTCTTTTTCCCGTTCGCTTCCCGCCACAAATCCAACCGTCATTTCGAACGGAGCGGGCCGACTTTCTCTTTCCCATTCGCTTCCTGCGAATGGGTCGGCCCGCGCAGAGAGAAATCTCTCTTCGATGTCTCCATTCGGAGAGCTCGATCAGACGAAAGCGTAGCCCTACTCGGCTCGCGCTGCATCTCGCCCCAACAAATCCGGCCGATTCCGTCGCGTCTTTTCCAACGCCGCCGCCCGCCGCCACTTCGCCACTTCCGCATGATTGCCCCCAACCAAAACCTCGGGCACAACCCACCCACGAAACTCCGCAGGCCGCGTATAGTGCGGATAATCCAAAAACATCTTGCTGTTCACGTCCCCCCCACTCTTCCCGCTTCTGGGGGCGGCACCCGCACTTGTAGGGGCGGGGCTTGCCCCGCCCGCTGCCCCCCCATCATAGGATGACCCGCTGAACGACTCATTCAACGCCGAATCCTGATTCCCCAGCGCCCCAGGCAAAAGCCGCGTAACCGCATCCAAAACAACCATCGCCGGCAATTCCCCGCCACTCAAAACAAAATCTCCAACAGAAATCTCCTCGGTAGCCAAATGCTCCGCCACCCGTTCATCTACACCCTCATAACGCCCACATATAAAGATGACCCGATCCAACCCCGCGTAACGCCTGGCCGTCTCCTGCTCAAATAATTTACCGGCAGCAGACATTAGCACCACGGCCGTTTTTGATTCTGGCGCCGGCCGTCCCGCCGCATCCCCAACGCTGTGACCCAAAAGCGCCTCCACCGCCTCGAACAAAGGCTCCGGTTTCAGCACCATCCCTTCGCCGCCGCCGAACGGCCGGTCATCCACACTGCGATGCCGGTCTTTCGTAAACACCCGCAGGTCCTGTACCTGAACGTCGATCAGGCCAGTCTCACGCGCTCGCCGCACAATCCCATAATCGATCGGCCCAGCAAAAAATTCCGGAAAAATCGTAACAAGGTCAAACCGCATGACAGCAATTGTAATCAACTCAGTCACAACCTACCACGGCGGCAAAGTAGCACAGACCCTCCTGTTTACCCTGAGGAACGAAAGGTTTACCCTGAGCCTCGAAGGGTCTGTGTCCGCGTAAACGATAGCAACCCTGCAGCAACAAGCAGGATCAGCGCGAGTAGCGATTCCTCAGATTCTCAACGTACCAGGCAAAGTCCTGACACTATTTCTGTACCTATGAACAGCTTGTCCCTTGCCGTTAGCGCGCCTAACCTGACCAGGGCTTCCGATTGCGCCTACTGCTATCATTCGCGCCGCATGAGACTACAGAATCTTTCGTACCGAGCCACACTCGGCATCGTACGCGGACACATCTCCTTCGGAATCAGGTCACTGCGCCATTCCGAAAGCTAACTCCCCTAGAATCAGATCACTACGCAAAGACCAGGGGGTGGGGGGTATTTCGATCCGCCCTCCTCCTCTCCCTGTGCAGCCTGCTCGCCGTCATCCTAAGCGGTTGCGCCGGTACCGCCAGCAGTAACAGCTCCAATCCTGGCGGCAACGGCTCCAACCCAACCGGGACCACCGTGCCCAGCACTCCAACCGGCCTCATGGCCACCGCCGGAAATGCACAAGTCATCCTCAGTTGGACCACCAGCGCAAACGCCACGAGTTATAACCTAAAGCGCAGCACCACCACCGGAGGCCCCTACACTCTGCTCTCTTCGCAGACAGCCGCCAGCTTCACCGACACCGGACTGACCAACGGCACCACCTATTTCTATGTCGTCTCCGCGCTGAACGCTGTCGGCGAAAGCGCCAATTCCGCTCAGGCCAGCGCCACACCCGCCAACACTCCAGTGGACGTCACGATAACCATCAATCCCGCCAACGCCAAGCCCATCTCGCCCTACATCTACGGCCTCAATTTCTATTTCGGCGAGACCGATCCCCCTCCGATGGCCACACTCGACCGCGACGGCGGCAACCGCTGGACCGCCTATAACTGGGAGACCAACGCCTCCAACGCCGGGAGCGACTACCTCTACGAAAATGACGACTACCTCAGCAGCAGCGCGGTTCCCGCCGAGGCCGTCCGCGGCTTCATCGCGCAGGATCAAGGCGCAAACATGGCGAGCCTCATCACCGTACAAATGCAAGGGCTGGTCGCTGGCGACGAAAGCGGCCCCGTCAGCGTAGCCAATCCTCCCGACCTCACGCGTTTCAAAACGGTGGTCGACAAAAAAAGCACCGTGTCCGCCCTCCCGTTCACGGTCACACCGCCAACCACAGACGCGAACGTGTACATGGACGAATTCGTCTGGGCGCTGAACCAGAAACTCCCCGGCATCTTCGGCACGAATCCCGCTCAGCCAACTTTCATGGACCTCGACAACGAACCCGAACTCTGGAACTCCACGCACCTCGAAGTGCAAGGCCCGAATCCCGTTACGTCAGACAACTACATCGCCAAAACGATCGCACTCACACAGGCCATCAAAGATCAGCTCCCGAACACCATCATCTTCGGGCCCGTCCACTACGGTTTTCAGGGAATCTACAACTGGCAGGGAGAACTCGCCGCCACACCCGGCGCGCAAACTGGTTCCCGGATAAATATTTGCAAGCGATAAAGACGGCGTCAACCACGTATGGAAAGCCCCTGGTCGACGTTTACGACTTCCACTGGTACGCGGAAGACTACGACGCGAACGGCACGCGCATTCTCAATCTCACCAGCACAACTCTCACCGACGCTCAGGTCCAGCTCATCATGCAAAGCCCGCGTAACCTGTGGGATCCCACCTATACGGACGCAGGCAACAGCAATCCATGGATCTACCAAGAGCTTGGCAACACACCGATCAACATCCTCGGGCGCCTGCAATCCAAGATCAACGCCGAAAACCCCGGCATGAAAATCTCCGTCTCGGAATATGAAAGCGGCGGCCAAAATCACATCGCGGGAACCATTGCCCAGGCCGACAATCTAGGCATCTTCGGCGCACAAGGCGTTTTCGCCGCCAGCTTCTGGCCTCCCAACGGCACCTACTCCTACTCGCTCGCGGGCTTTCGCGCCTACCGCGGCTTCGACGGCGCCAGCGCCACGTTCGGCGACACCTCGCTGCAATCCACCTCCAGCAACGTGCAAAACGTGGTCGTCTACGCGAGCACGGACAGCACCACGCCAGGCCGCGTCGTCTTCGTAGCCATCAATCGCTCCACAACGTCGCAAGTCACCGCCATCACGGGCCAGCCACTGTCAGGCACCGCTCATCTCTATCAAATGACCGCGGCCTCAGCCCAAACCCAGTCCACCAGCGGCACCCCAGTCCAACCCGTCTCCGCAGGCACCATGCCAGTAACCGGCTCAACGCTAACCCTCACGCTGCCAGCGCTAAGCGTAACCACCATCGATGTTTACTGATCGGAAGAAAAAAACGGTGATCTACGCGCTATCGTTCAAATCGCGCAAGCCGTCAGGAAGAACCACATCAATCCGCCGTGCCACAGGATCAATTCGGGTACAAATATCTTCTGCCAGGGGAATCAACAATTCGCCATGTCGTGTATCCACCACAAGCAACGGCGTCCCCGCAACATCTTCCCCGGTCATCTGGACATCACTGACCGTCCCAACCAGCGCAGGTGCCGTAGCCAAAGAACAAGGCGAAGAGGAAACAACGGGCGGTTCAACGGGGCTCTCAAATACCGAGCAACCGACCAAATCCGATACAAAATATTTCCCCGCAGGCAACGTCACCCGCTGCTCGAACGGAATCAGCACATCCAGCCCGCGAAATTTCTCCGCCTCCGAAATCGAGGCGCAACCCTCGAAGTGGAACACGCCTTGCCCGGGATGGTTCCGGTCCATCCAGAACGCTTTCAGCCCGGCGAGGCGTGGCTCCGCCTTTCCGGCGCTGTCGCCCAGGAACACTTCCTTGATTGTCGCGATTCGTTCGGGAAAATCGGTGAGCAGTTCCGCCGCGACCTCGCCCTTGTTCCCTCGTGGCCGAAGCACTCGCGCGAGCGCAACCCAGCGGTGCGTTTCGCCGCTCAATCTTCCAGTATCTCGAGCGTGAAGCGTTTGTGCACCTTTACACCTGCGGCGCCCAACAGAGTGCGGACCGCCTTCGCCGTCCGGCCCTGACGCCCAATGACTTTGCCGAGATCGTCCTTGTGTACGCGCAGCTCAAGGATCGTCGCTTGCGAGCCCTCGATCGATTTCACCTGCACCTCGTCAGGATGGTCGACAAGTGCGCGGGCAATCGACTCCACCAGATCCTTCATAGTGCACCTTCAAGGAGGCAAGTTCTGGCACGGCGAGTGAATCGAATTTTAGCTTGCGAGTTCATTACTGGAAAGACGCTTCCAAGCGACCTAAGGATGCGTGGAAACCAAAGAACTTCGGACCCCGACAGGGTCGGGGTCACAGGTGGGCGCCGTGCAACTAAGCGATCTTCTGCAGGCGGATAAAGCTGCGCACGGTATCGCTGGGCTGTGCGCCAACTCCGAGCCAATGCTTGATGCGCTCGTGATCCAGCTTCAACTCCGCGGGCTTCTTCAGTGGATCGTACGTCCCCACCAATTCCACGACGCGGCCATTGCGCGGCCGAGTCTTCTCAATCACTACGACGCGATAGTACGGCTTCTTCTTCTTGCCAATGCGAGACAACCGAATCATTAACACTAAATCAGTCCTCCGAGCCCTCTATTCTAACCTGTCAACCCGCTTCCCAGCAACGACATAACTCCAAGGTAGCCCCGGCGCTCCTTGTGCTACTTCGCCATCACGACCGGCAATTCCACGAAACTGGCCCGATCCGGTGCGTGGTAAACACGCTGGACTGCCTTTCGGTAGTCTTCCGGCTTAGCCCAGAAAATATTCGGTACAAACGTCTGGGGATTCCGGTCATACAAAGGAAACCATGCCGACTGGATCTGCACCATCATCCGATGTCCCGGCAAAAACACGTGATTGGCGTTCGGCAAAGCAAAGCGGTACAGCAGAGGCTTCCCTGCCTCCAGCGCTTTCGGCGTCTGCAAACTCTCGCGATACCTGCCGCGAAAAATATCCGCCGAAATCATCAATTGGTATCCGCCCATCCCAGGTTGCCCCGCGACCTCGTCCGGGTAAAGGTCGATCACCTTGACGACCCAATCCGAATCGGTCCCGCTCGTCGACGCCACCAGATTGGCCACAGGCTGCCCGCTGATCTTCACTGGCGTGCGCAGAGTTTCCGACTCGTATGTCAGCACATCTCCGCGCCCGGATTGCTCGCGCTGGTCATCGACCAGCCATTCCGACCAGGTCATGCCAGGGTCATATCCCATTGGCTGAACGGGTCGCGCGCGATAGGGCACCGGCTTCGCGGGATCCGAAACATATTCATCAAACGGCGCGTCGCTGGACTTCGGCGATTCGAGGCTGAGTTTCAGACCGGCATCCAAGTACAAGGGCGTCGCGCGAATCGTGCAATTCGAACCGGTCGAGCTGGATGGGCAGCCGCTTGGCCACGAGCCCAGGCGTCGCCACGTGTTCGTTCCGGTTTCGAAGGCCATCACCGGTGCGATGTTCGCTTTAGGCGCACCATCCTTCAAATATTGATCGAGAAACGGACGCAGGATTTCTCGCCGGAAATACAGCCCGGTGTCGCTGTCGAATTTCACGACTCCCAGTGAACTGCCGTCGTCGATCTCCTGGCCGTGATGCCAGGGCCCCATCACGAGGAAAACTTTGTCGTTGCCGGTGTCCTTGGGCTTGATCGCTTTGTACACCGCCATGGCGCCGTAAATATCTTCCTGGTCCCACAAGCTGTGGACCAAGAGTACGGGCACTTTCAGAGGTTGATCCGCGAGGATTTTGTCCATGGCCTGCTGCTGCCACCACGCGTCGTAACTCGGATGCTCCAGCAGTTTTCGCCAGAAGCCGACCTGCTCGAGTCCGTGCCGCTTCCCAAGCTCTCCCGCCGATCCCGCTTCCATGTACACGTCGTAGTCGTCGAAGTGGCTGGTCCACCATTTGATTTTGTTGTCTCGTGTGCCTTCCTGCTCGTAGATGTACCCCATGTTCTGTTCGCGAAACGCACCGTTGTGGAACCAGTCGTCGCCCATCCACCCGTCGACCATCGGATTCATCGGCACCGCCACCTTCAGCGCGGGATGTGGATTCACCAGCGCCATCAACGGTGTAAACCCATCGTAAGAAATTCCCAGAATTCCCACCTTACCGTTGCTCTCCGGGATATTTTTCACCAGCCAGTCGATGGTGTCGTAGGTATCCGTCGCATGGTCCACCGGCGTCGGGTTCAAGGGCCCGTGCAGCGGACGGTTCATTACGTAGTCGCCTTCCGAGCCGTATTTTCCGCGAACGTCCTGCACGACGCGGATGTACCCGCCTTCGACAATGACTTCCGTGGCGTTGTCGTATCCCTGCAGGATCGGCGCAAGGTGAGCGCTGGGCGCATGACTGGTTTGCGCCGTGGCATCATAGGGCGTTCGCGTCAGCAAAATCGGCGCGCCCTTCGCACCCTTCGGCAGGATGATCACGGTGTGCAGCTTCACGCCATCGCGCATCGGAATCATTACATCGCGGCGCTCGTAATCGAAACTGTCGATAACCGGCTGCAACCTCGCCGGCGTTTCACTCGGTAAAGTCGAACCCGCAGGCGGGGTCTGCGCCGCAGCCCGCTGCACGAACGACGAAGCACCCATCAATAGCCAAAGAGCAATAAGCGACGGAAAGAAACGAATCCTTGAGACTTCAGAAACAGGAATGGTGTTTTGCATGCGGGAATTATACCGGACAAGGCTTTGGAATGACCGCCGCGGCTTCGAGACGGTGTGAGTGGGGATCGCGACCGCTGATGAGTTCGTTAGGAAAGGCGGTTGAGGCCGTTGAAGGCTGCGGTCTTGTAGCATTCGGCGAGGGTGGGGTAGTTGAAAACTGTGTTCTTGAAATAGGTGATTTTGCCTTTGAGCAACATTACCGCTTGGCCGATGTGCAGTAGCTCGGCTGCGTCTTCGCCGAAGATGTGTACGCCGAGCAGCTCAAGCGTTTCGCGATGGAATAGCAGTTTCAGGCGGCCGTCGGTGTGGCCGCTGATCTGACCGCGTGCGATTTCGCGGTAGTAGGCCACGCCTACCTCGTAGGGGACATCGGAGTCGGTGAGTTGCTCTTCCGTCTTCCCGATAAATGAGATGGATGGAATTGTGTAAATTCCGTAGGGATACCCGGCGGGATCGCTTTGCACGTCCAGCCCAAACGCACGGCCCGCAGCAACACGCCCCTGTTCCATAGACACGGATGCGAGACTCGGAAAGCCGATAACGTCGCCGACCGCGAAAATGTGGGGTTGCGAGGTGCGAAAGTCAGCGTCCACCTTGATGCGGCCGCGGTCGTCGGCGGTCAGGCCGGCAGCCGGCAAGTTCAGCGGCTCGACGTTGCCGCCGCGGCCTACCGCATACAACAGCGCGTCGGCGATGATGCGCTTCTTGCTGACCAGATTCGCGGCCACTTTTCCGTCAGGCAATTCCTCTACGCTATCTACCTCTTCATTCAGGCGCATGGTGGCACGGCGGTCGCGCATATGGTAGCTCAGCGCTTCCACCATTTCGGTATCGGCGAATTCCAGCAGCCGGGGCCGCTTTTCCACAATGATCACGCGCACGCCCAACGTGGCAAACATGCATGCATACTCGACGCCGATGACGCCGCCGCCCACTACGATCAGAGTTCGCGGGACCTGCGGCATTGCCAGGATCTGATCGCTGTTGATGATGTTGCGCCCGTTAGTGGGTACCTTGGGATTCGCCGCGGGCTTCGTGCCGGTCGCCAGGATGATGTATTCGGCTTCGAGTTCGCTGAAGCCATTGCTGTTCTCGACCCGAATGTGATGCGGGTCAGTGAATCGTCCCAGGCCGTGAATCAAGTCCACGCCGTTGCGCTTCAGTTGGTCCCCGATTACGGACACTTCGTTTTCGATCACGCGCTGCACGCGGAAGTTCAAGTCCGCCATGGTAATGTGATCTTTCGCGTGATAATTCGCGCCGTAGAAACTCTGGTCGTAGAAGCCGGAAAGGTGCAGGACGGCCTCGCGCATGGTCTTGCTGGGGATGGTGCCGGTATTGATGCAGACGCCGCCGACGGCGCTCTGCTTTTCAACCAGCGCGACGCGTTTCCCCGCTTTTACGGCCTGGATGGCGGCACGCTGCCCGCCAGGGCCCGAACCGATAACAACCAGCTCATACGGCTGCATTCACGGTGTCCTGTACGTCCGATTCTTCCGGAGGGGTGGGTACGGGGCCGGGCTTAACATCCTCGGAAGTATAAACGACTTGAGGCGTACGCAGCGCCGTCGCGTGCGAATCGCTATTGCCCGACGCGACACGCATCAGATGTTCCTGCACGGAGAAGCCATGACCGTTGCGCACTGAACGCGGGCGGGAGTATGTCCCGTCCGAACCCAGAAGTCGAGCCTTGCGCGTATCGGCCAGATAAGCGGACAGAATCTCCGAACAAATGCGCTGGCAAAGCTGCGGATCTTTGACCGGAAAGATCACCTCGACCCGTTCGTAGAGATTCCGCTGCATCCAGTCGGCGCTGCCAAGATAGAGTTCGGGCTTGCCGCCGTTTTCGAAAAAATAGATGCGGCTGTGCTCCAGAAATCGGCCGACGATACTGCGCACGCGAATGCGGCTGCTAAGCCCGCGTATGCCAGGGACCAGCGCGCATTGGCCCCGCACGATCAGATCGATCTCCACGCCGGCCTGGGAGGCTCGATACAGAGCCTGAATCACCGGGGGATCGACGACCGCATTCATCTTGATGATCATCCGGGCGGGACGCCCGCGCCGCGCATGGCGGGCTTCGCGATCGATCAGCGCGATACACGTTTTGGCCATGTCGCGCGGCGCCACGATCAGCGGCCTATAGCTGGGCTGCTCGGCGTAGGCCGTCAGGTAGTTGAAGACGTTGTGCACCGCCGTGGTGATGGCTTCATTGCTGGTCAGCATGCTGAAGTCGCTGTAGAAGCGCGCCGTTGATGGGTTGTAGTTTCCAGTGCCGAGATGCACGTAGCGGCGAATTTTCCCGTCGGGATCGTTGCGCACCATAAGCGCGAGTTTGGCATGCGTCTTCAGGCCGGCTACGCCGTGGAATACCTGCACGCCGGCATCCTCGAAGCTACGCGCCCAGTGAATGTTGGTGGCTTCGTCGAAGCTGGCCTTCAACTCCACGACCACGGTCACTTCTTTCTTGCCGGCGGCTTCCAGCAGCGCTTCGGCGATCGGCGAATCGATATTGGTGCGGTAGAGCGTCTGCTTCATGGAAAGCACGCGGGGATCGTGGCTCGCGGTCCTTATGAAGTTAACGACGGTGTCGTAAGACTCGTAGGGATGGTGCAGCAACACATCCTGCCGGCGCAGCACGTCAAAAAGCGAATCGGCGTCATGACCGACGCGAACCTGGCGCGGCACAAACGGCGGATACTTCAGATCGGGCCGGGGCGTCTCATCGTAAAGATGAAAGAGCCGTTGAAGGTTGACGGGCCCGCGAACGCGAAATACCAGCGACTCGTCCAGCTCGAACGTCGATACCAGACGCTCGACGATCTCGGGATGCGCGCCTTCCTCGATTTCCAGCCGCACCGCGTCGCCTTTGCGGCGTTGCGACACTTGCGAGTCGACCGATTCCAACAGGCTGCGGCTCTCTTCCTGCTCCAGATAAAGATTGCTGTTGCGGGTGATGCGGAATGCGGTGGAAGCCAGAATCTCGTAGCCTCGGTACAGTCTCGATGCATACGCCGAGATGATGTCGTGAAGCGGGGCGAACCGAATGCCACCGTTCTCGGTGGGAATCCGCAGCAGGCGCGGCAGCGCGCGAGGCACAGTGAGCACGCCGAAGTAAGGTTTTCCATTTCCGCCACGCCGGCGCCTCAATAAGAATGCGATACACAGCGCCTTGTTCAACACGTGCGGGAAGGGATGCGAGGGATCGACCGTCACCGGCGTCAGCATCGGACTTACGCGCCGATCGTAAAAAGTTTTCGTGAATCGGGCGCCTTTCCTGTCGAGCTCGCCAGTGTACAAAACCCGGATCGATTCTTTCGCCAGCGCCGGAAGCAGCTCATCGTTCCAGCACTTGTATTGATCGCGCACGAAAACTTGCATCGCCGCGGAAACTTTCCCGAGTTCTTCCTCCGTTGTCAGGCCGTCGGGGCTGATTTCGCGGGAGCCATGCTCGATGCGCTGGAGGAAACTCGAAACACGAATTTCCACGAATTCGTCCAGATTGTTCGCGGTGATAGCCAGGAACTTGACGCGCTCCAACAGCGGATTACCGATGTCGCGGGCTTCTTCCAGCACACGCCGGTTAAATTCCAGCCACTCTACGTGGCGATTGAGATAGTGGCGCGGATCGTCGAGCTTAGGGCGTTGCATCGTTCACTCTGTGCAGGGAGGCAAGAGATAGCGCACCTGTGTTACGGGCAGATGAATGCGCCCACAAATGATATGCTCCCTCGCCGGAGGAAGAAAGATTGCGTGTCGCCCAGCCGGCCGCGGTACTTGCGGTGATGTGCGCGCTGACGTTTTCCGCTGTTCGCAAGGCGAGTCTCTCCGAGGAGCGGAGGATGGCGAGATTGGAGTCGATCTTCGCGCCTTTCAACGACGCGAAATCTCCCGGCATCGCTGTTCTGGTGCGGAAAAGCGGGCGCACGGTTTTCGAACGGGGTTACGGCGCGAGGGATCTTCGAAGTTTCGCCGCGATCGATCCGCAAACGAATTTCCGCCTCGCTTCCTGCACTAAACAGTTCACTGCGATGGCGATCATGCTGCTCGTGCACGACGCCAAGCTCCGTTACGACGAGAGTCTAAGCGAGGTCTTCCCTGAATTCCCGGCGTACGGAAACCCGATCACGATTCGCAACCTGCTGAATCACACGTCAGGTTTGCAAGACTACGAAGCACTGATGGAGCAGGAAGAACGCAGCGGCGGCCATCGCTGGACCGAAGAAAATCAGATCCAGGATGCCGAGGTTCTGGCCCTGCTCGAAAAGCAAAACTCCACATTGTTTCCGCCCGGAACGAAGTGGGCGTACAGCAATTCCGGCTATGTGGTGCTCGGATCGATCGTTGCCAAAGTTTCTGGCAAAACCTTTGGTGAATTTCTGCAGGATCGCATTTTCGGCCCGCTGCAAATGGAGCACACCCTCGCGTATGTAAAGGGAAAGAACGAAGTCGCCTACCGTGCCTTCGGCCACACAAAGGAAGTGAACGGCTGGAAGCAGACCGACCAGAGTTCCACGTCAGCGACTTTGGGCGACGGCGGAGTGTACTCTTCGTTGCGCGATCTCGCGAAGTGGGACGAAGCGCTGACGCAACACACGCTGCTCAGCGAGAACGAGATGCGGCCGGCGCTAACCCCGGTGCAACTCGCCGGCGGGGCGCGGCCTGTATGGCCCGCGAATTCCGATCGCACGGAAGGATCGCCAGTGTCGTACGGATTCGGCTGGTTCCTTGATCCCTACCGCGGCCATTCTCGTATGTGGCATTACGGAGAGACCATGGGATTTCGTACGTACATAGAGCGTTTCGCCGGCAAGGCCGTAGGTCGCAGCGAGCTGACGATTCTTGTGCTGTGCAATCGGACAGACCTTGATCCGGGTCTGCTCGCCGCGAAGGTCGCGGACCTTTACCTCGAGTCGCAGTAACGAGTCGCATTGAAATAGAAGGACTGTTCGCCCCCCTGAAGGGGAGCGGCTACATGGCGTATCAACCTAGCCCGGCTAGTTTGCCCAGGCCTTTCATTTTCGCGCGGGCGGCCATGGCGCCGTATTGCTTCATCATCGTGCGCATTTGCAGGTATTGCTTGAGGACCTGGTTGACTTCCTGGACCGTCGTGCCACTGCCTTTGGCGATGCGTTTGCGGCGCTTGCCGTCGATGACGTTGTGATCGCGGCGCTCCTGGTTGGTCATGGAATTGATAATGGCTTCGACTTGCTTGAGCTGGCCTTCGTCGACCTTCGCATCTTTTGGTAGATTGGCGAGCGGGCCGACCTTCGGAAGCATGTCGACGAGTTGCTCCAGCGGGCCCATCTTGCGAATTTGTTTGAGTTGATCGCGAAAATCTTCGAGTGTGAAATCTTCTTTGCGCAGCTTGCGCTCGAGCTCAATCGCGGCCCTTTTGTCGACGGCTTGCTCGGCGCGCTCGATGAGCGACATCAGATCGCCCATACCGAGGACGCGGGAGACGATGCGTTCGGGATAGAAGCCTTCGAGGGCGTCGTATTTCTCCCCCAGGCCGACGAACTTTACCGGCGCACCGGTGACTTTGCCGATTGAGAGTGCCGCGCCGCCACGGGCGTCACCGTCGAGCTTGGTGAGAACCACACCCGTGAGGCCCAGGCGTTTGTGGAATTCGCCGGCGGATTTCACGGCGTCCTGGCCGATCATGGAATCGGCGATGAATAGGATTTCGCTGGGCTGCAGCTCTTTTTTGAGCGTGCTCAGCTCGCTCATCAAGTCGTCGTCGATGTGCAGGCGGCCCGCGGTGTCCACGATGACCACGTCGCTGGCCGAGAGTTTCGCTTCCTTGATGGCGCCGCGCACGATTTCGAGTGGCTTGTCGGTGCCCTTGCCCGGCCAGAGCGGCGTCCCGACCGCTTTTGCGACCTGGGCCAGCTGTTCGCGCGCGGCGGGCCGGTACACGTCGGTAGAAACGACCAGCGGGCGATGGCCGTGATTCGTGAGCCACTTGGAGAGTTTTCCCGTGGTCGTGGTTTTGCCGGAGCCTTGCAGGCCAACGATCATCCACACCGAGGGCGGGCGCGAAGCAAACAGCGGCTTGGCGTGCTTCCCGAGCATGGCGGTGAGTTCGTCGCGCACCGTCTTGACGACTTGCTGGTCGGGCGAAAGTTGCAGCATGACTTCGCTGCCGATGGATTTCTGGCGAATATTGGCGAGCAACTCGTCGGCGACGGTGACATTGACGTCGCCTTCCAGCAAGGCTTCGCGAATTTCGGCTAGGGCGGCGTCGAGATGCTCTTCGGTGAGCTTGCCCTGGCCGCGCAGGTTCTTGAAAGTGCGCTGAAGTTTTTCGGTGAGATTTTCAAACATGAGTGTTCCCCGGGGCATTTCGATTGTAGGGGAGCGCTGGAACTCGGTCAAATGGGGCGTTGCGAGCTAGGCAACCGAGTCGCCGCTGGATTCCGAAAACTGCAACACCTACAAGAAATAGTATGCGATTACAAAGAATTCTCGATAAGTTCATCCCGAAACACTTTCGAGAAATGCGCCGAAGCGTAACATGGCCAATGCGCCACCAAAGCGCCGGAATTGGGGATAGAAAGCTCAAAAATACCTACGGGAGTACTAAGTAGTTTTGCGGGTAGCAATGAGGTTTCTCCCTAATATCGCGCAGGGTGCGCAGTGCTAACGTCTAGGGCTAGTTGCGTTTGTTTCACCGGGGCGCGACTTGGGAGCGGTGCCGTGTCGATTCAATGTCCGATGTGCTCGGGTAAATGTGTCCGAAGATCCAGGAGGCGCGCAATTGTGGAGCGCACGATTTTGTCGGCGCTCTGCGTGCGGCCCTTCCGTTGCGTGGAGTGCGGCTGCCGGTTCTTCCGGTGGTCGGTGCGAAAGAATGTTCCTCTGGGGCAAACAGGGATTCCCAACCGGCCTGACATGCCGTCGGCCGAGGCCAAACATCCGGACTTGCTGGGCGGAGAAACTGCCCGCTTTCATCTGAATCTCAGCTAGCTAGATCTCCGTAAAAATCAGTTTCTTGATTTTGCGAATGCGCGATTCGTGGCGCTTGTAGAAGGTCCACTGTTTGATCCGCTTGCCGCGGATCAATCCTGCCCGCATCAAAATCTTTAAGTGCTCGCTCGCGGTGGGCTGGCTTACGCGCAGCTTCCTGGCGATCGATAGCCCACAAACGCCGTCCTTGCGTAGATCTCCATCCACCTGGGCGGGAAAGTTCTTTGCCGGCTGCTTGAGCCAACTCAGAACCTGCAGTCTGCGTTCATTCGAGAGCGCGCGAAGAGCGAGTTCCAGACTCATATAGACACTTAGCCAACTCCCTAAGTACAATAGCACCTTTAAACATCCGCAGGCGAGGCTCCCGTATATTTGCCCAGCATAGTTGAAGAGCCGGACTGGCGAATCTTTCGCGTGTTCTCGAGTGCCTCGGCCCGAGAGGAAGCAGATCATGACAAACACTTTGATCGATCGGGATCGCATCGTGGCAGTGGAAAGGGTCATCCGGCCACACATCCGCCGAACTCCGGTGATCGCGGTTGACGGCGGCGACTTCGGGCTGGGCAACGGCAACATCATCTTCAAGCTCGAATTGTTACAGCATGGCGGCTCGTTCAAGGCGCGCGGAGCTTTCACGCATCTGCTCACGCGCAGAGTTCCAAGCGTTGGTGTGGTGGCGGCCTCCGGCGGCAACCACGGTGTGGCCGTGGCTTTCGCGGCCATGAAGCTGGGTGTGCCTGCCAGGATTTTTGTGCCGAGCGTCGCTTCCCGGGAAAAGACAGACCGCATTCGTGCGTGCGGAGCGGAACTGGTGATTGCCGGAGATCGCTACGCCGATGCGCTGGCGGCCAGCGAAGCATGGGTGAAACAGTCCGGCGCGACGGCCGTACACGCCTACGATCAGGTGGAAACGCTGCTCGGCCAGGGGACCGTAGCCTTGGAATTTGAAGATCAGGCGCCGGACCTCGATACGCTGCTGGTAGCCGTGGGGGGCGGCGGCCTGATCGGCGGGGTTGCCGCGTGGTACGGCGGGCGCGTCAAGATCGTGGGAGTGGAGCCCGAGGCTGCGCCGACTTTGGCGAACGCTCTGCGCGCCGGACGGCCAGTCGACAGTGAAGCGGGAGGCATCGCCGCTGACTCGCTGGCGCCGAAGCGCGTGGGAGAACTGATGTTCCCTTTGGCACAGAAATATGTGGACCACGTTGTGCTCGTGCCGGACGAGGACATTCAAAAAGCGCAGACAGAGCTGTGGAAGACGCTGCGCATTGCCGCAGAACCCGGCGGAGCAGCCGCCTTTGCCGCGTTATTGTCGCGGGGCTACCAGCCAGTGCAGGACGAACGCGTGGGTGTGCTGGTGTGCGGCGGCAACACGACCGCGGTGGATTTCACACCGGCGATGCACGCCGTGCCGGAGCTCGCAGCGTAAATTGGGGTGGGGGGCAATGTAAGCCCGCTCTCTGAAACGCTGATGGCGGTTACAGGTTGCTCAGACGGGACGCCGGATGCCGAGCTTGCGCATACGCGCTTGCAGCGTGGTGCGCTTCATGGCGAGGATTGCGGCGGCGCCTTTCGGGCCGGCGATACGCCACTCGGTCTGGCGAAGTGCGCGAAGAATGTGCTGGCGCTCGGCTTCCTCCAGCGTCGCGATGGGAATAGAAGACGGCGACGGCGAAAACAGTGCGAGATCCGCGGAAACATTCCCGTTCGAGGAAAGCGTGGCCGACTTTAGCTCCGAGAGAGGCACGCGCAGCTCTCTACCGGGAGAGAGCAGCACGGCGCGCTCGATCAGATTTTCCAGCTCGCGAATATTACCGGGCCATCCGTAATTAACAAGCGCGTCCATAGCGTCGGCGGGAACGTACTCCACAGTCTTGTTCAGGCGGCGGCTGAAATTCTGCACGAAATAACGCACCAGCAGCGGGACATCCTCGCGGCGCTCTCGCAGGGGCGGAATCTGAATGGGGAAAACGTTCAGCCGGTAGTACAGATCGCTGCGGAACTCCCGGTCGGCAACCAGCCGTGACAGATCTTGATTGGTCGCGGCGACGACGCGGACGTCCACGCGCTGCGTGCGATTGCTGCCAAGACGCTCGAATTCCTGCTCCTGCAGCACGCGCAACAATTTTGGCTGCAGCTCGAGAGGAATGTCGCCGATTTCGTCAAGAAAAAGTGTGCCGCGGTCAGCTAGCTCGAAGCGGCCGATTTTTTGGTTGATGGCGCCCGTGAACGCGCCGCGCTCGTGGCCGAAGAGTTCCGCTTCGAGCAGGCCAGAGGGAATGGCGGCGCAGTTGACCTTGACGAAGGTGCGCTCCTTGCGCGGGCTGAGGTTGTGAACGGCGCGGGCGATCACCTCTTTGCCGGTGCCGGTCTCGCCCAGAATCAGGACCGTTGTTCCCGCGGGGGCGACCAGTTCTACTTGCGCAAGCGCACGGCGGATTGCCGGGCTCTCACCTACGATTTCTTCAAAATTGAACGCACTGCGAATTTCCTCTTCGAGGTAGAGCTTCTCTTCGGCGAGCTTGTCTTTCAGCGCATCGATTTCCTTGAAGGCCAGGGCGTTCTCGACGGCGATGGCGATCTGCGCCGCAACCTGTTGGATCAGCTCGATATCCTCGGAGCTGAAAACATCTATGCGGCGGCTTGCCAGATTCAAGGTGCCAAAGGTGCGGCCCCGGTTGCTAAGCGGGATGCAACAGATTACCTGCAAGCCCTCGCCGCGAAGCAATCGGACGACTTCACTGTGATACTGCTCGAACTCGGCGCCGCGCGCGATGATGGTCCGGCCCTCGGCGATGGCGCGCCCCGCGGGGGAAGCGTCGCGCGGGACCGTCATTTCCGGCTTGAGCAGGCCCTGGCGCCCGGGAAAATCGAGCGCGTGAATCTTAAGCAGTCCGGTTCCCGGATCCAGGAGCGCGAGGCTCGTGTAATCATGATGAATGACGCGCTGAAGGGTAGACACGATGCCGCGAAACAGCTCGGTGAGCTCGAGGCTGGTGACCAGCACGTTGTTGACTTCGAGCAGCACGCGAAGACGGTCGCGCTCGTGAGCTAGCTGCGTTTGGTACGCCTGCGATGAGTCCAAATTCAGCGCATTATCGACGGCGACCGCGACCTGGCAGGCCACCCGCTTCATGAATTGCAGTTCGCCGTCGGTGATACGCTGCGGAACCAAGCGGCCAAATCCCATGGCGCCTATCTGGCGCTGCGCGGTGGTCAGCGGAACCAACGCGAAGGAACGCACGCCTTCGTCTCGGAGGCGCTGCATGAATTGGGGATAGCGTTCCTCTTCGGCAGTGTCGCTGACAACAAAAGCCTCTTGCGATTGCCAAACCCAGCCGGAAGGGTGCCCTTCCACCGGAGTCTCCGAACCAATGCGCTTGTCGTGCGGGACACGGGTCTCGAGGATGTGCAGTCGCATGACGTTGCGAACGGGATCGTGCAGCGTGAGCGTTAGGAAATCGAAATCAACGACCGAGTGCAGGCGTCCGGCGAGGTCGTGGAAAAGTGCAGGAAGGTCGCGCTGCTGCGCGATCGCCTCGCTGACTTCCAGCAAGGCTTCCAGTTGCTGGCGCGAGTGTTCTGGCGCCGCAAGCGCTGTTTCCGGCGAAGTAATAACCGGGTCCGGCATATCTGGCAGGATAACATCCGGGTCGGCAGGGGCTCAACCGCAGGGACACGCGCGGCGGCTCTCTCGTGGCGTTCGGTCGATTCCCACGATTTGCGGCAAGAGTCGGCGGCCGCGTCAGTCTACTTTTTATGGCTACTTTTTCGGGATGGATGCGGGCGACGACGGTTCACCGACCCAAGCGGGAGGGTCACTTGCTGGAAATGATTCCTCGGATGCTTCGTCAACGGTATCAGCGGGTGGGTCCGGTTGCGGCTTTGGGCGATTCACATCCCCGGAAACAGGCGTCTTCTGATCTGGTTTGGTCATGGGCTTTCGACGCTTGAAATTCTACATCGCGCGCGAGCCAGCAGCCATACCGTGAACTCCTGAGCCTGCGACAGGTCCCGCGTCACGGCGACCACTAAGAACCTAACCTAGCCGTGCCTGCATTGCAGAGGCAATCAGCCGAGGATTTTTTGTTTGAGGGAATTTCCTGAAGCATAGCGCTGAAAAAGATCGCTCAGGCGCTGGGTCCAGCGCTGCAGTCCGTCTCTGCCGCCGAACGAAATGACCACGGCGACGACGCGCTTGGTCTCCGTGGTGACCATGGTGCGTTCCGAATCGCTGGTGGGGCTACCGTGCGGCCCGATAGCGTCGCAAAACACCGGCAGACCTTCGAGATTCAGATCGTACTTGCCGATTCCCTTGTAGGTTTCCCCGGCGCGGCCGGCGCGAAATACAATATCTCCGCTGAGATGCGCGAGATCGTACAGGCCGATCGACAGCCGGCTCTCAACGGAAACCAGATTGATCACATCCACCACCGCATTGATTTCCGGCAATCCCTTGCCCGCGATGACCCGGCGCAAGAGTGCCTCCGCCGACCCGCGATACCTCGCCGGGTCTTTCCCCAGCGCTTTGTATGCCGCGCGAGTCGCCGTGATTCCGCTGGATTCCAAAACGCCGCGGGGATACGGCAGCTTCAGGATTTCGTCAACGCGGGCCCGCATCTCTGCGAGCAACTCCGGAGGCGCAGCTGCAGCTTCCACCTGCGCCGTCACACAACTTAGCGCTGTCCGCGGACACTTTCGCTGCAGAGCCTCGTCAATCGTTAAAAGCACGGTAACTCCTGGACCGCCAATTACATCTTCCTGATCGTGTGCTGAGTCATGTTAAACCAGCCGCACGCTAAGCCCTTAGCTGATTTGGCTAGGGAGCCACCTTGAGATTCAAAGACCGGCTGGCGGGCTATTTAAGTTTGTTGATGGATGACGTGCCATCAGATATAAGAAACGTGCTGCGCGCGCATACGAACTATTTGAAGGAGCCCGTTCTTCGCCAATTGGCGCGCTCAATCATGCTCATTTACAACTGCGGCGAATAGAACTCGAACTATCTCAAGAATCAAGCTTTATGGAGGTGAGTGATGGCGACAACGAACCCGACGGTGGGATTGCACGGATCTGGAATCATCAAAAAAGCGAGCGGATGGTTTATCGCAATAGCCGTGGTGTTCATCATTCTGGGGATCATGGCCATTGCGGAGCCCGCGGTTGCGGGCTTGGCGGTTGCCATTCTGGTCGGCTGGCTGCTGATTTTTGGAGGGGTGGCGCACCTGGTCGCGGCGTTCGCTGGTGGCGGAGCCGGGCGAGTGATCTGGCAGGTGATTCTGGGGATTATCTACATCGTGGGCGGAATCTACTTTCTTACACATCCATTACTGGGCCTTGGAACGCTGACACTTCTGCTGGCCGTCATTATTCTGATGGAGGCGGTGCTGGAATTCATAGCGTATTTCCGGGCTCGGAACGAAGGTGGCTCGGGATGGATGCTGGTCAATGGCTTGATCACCTTGTTCGTGGGCGGCTTGATCTGGCTGCACTGGCCGTCGAGTTCGGTGTGGGCCATCGGAACGCTAGTGGGCGTGAACCTGCTAATAACCGGCATCTCGCGACTCATGCTCGGGATGGCAGCGCGCAGGCTGGCGAGCCAAGCGGCAGCGTAACCGGTTGAGTCTAAACTCGTGCGCGCCGCACTACTCACCCATGGCCGTCGATAGGCTAGTTGCGGGAGCTTGCTTCAATGGGCCGGCGTTTCTCGCCACCAGAACTTCCTGAGATTTTGACGCAGCGAATCCGGGCAGGTCTGCGCCACTGAGGTCCGTCTGCGCGAATGAAGTCCGCTACGCCTCGTATCATAGCGGCGAGATTTGCTGGTTTTTCTCGGGACTTGCGCGATCTCCGATTGGCTCCTGTTCGCGTGGCTTTGCCGGAGGCATAAGAAAGCGGCGTGGAGACCGCAGGAAGCTCGCGACCGTATAGCGAATCAACCGGAGCTGGTCGCGCCGTGGCACCCCATAGGCCTTCATAGCGACCGATGCGGCAATCGAAAAACTCACCCCCAAGTTCAGGACGAACGTCGCCGCGATGCCAAATACTGTATGGATGAACCAGCCCCGATACAGCCAGTTCCTTCCGAGACTCGAGGCGGCCAGCGCCAGGGTGCCCGTAGAGAGCGTCACGTGGCGAACATCCAGCGGTATGCCAAGAAAACTTCCCATTTCCGGCACAAATCCGAGCAGGTAGCCGAGCACAATAGAGGTGGTCCAACCGGACAGATTTTCATCCACTGTTTCAGCCAGTCTCTTCATTCGTTCGCGCCCCAACCTGCCGCCTACGGGGTGGTGAGCGATCGCAGCGGAAACGTGGTTGAACGTCGCAAAGTTCTCGAACCAGCCTCCAGCCAGAGCGGAAATCCACAGGATTACACCCGTCAGAGCGGCATAGATCATGGTCCCCGAAGCCAGCGGGTTCAGAGTTTCGTAAACATGCTCGGCGCTTGGAGTTTCCAGGTACGGGCGCGAAAAGACCAAGACCCACAGGCGGGCAAATACGATGCATCCGACGCACACTGCCAGCAGGTTTCCGGCGGCGGATGCCAGTTGGCTGCGGGTAATCCGGCTGATGAACTCGGCAACCTTCTCCAGCCGGTCCCGCCCCCCGGTGGTCCGTACAATCCCTGCAATCGTTGCCGCAGTTACGGACGGCTGCTTGGTGGCGAGCGCAAGATGAAGGTGCTGCAACACAATGAAACTGACGGCATAGTTCGTCCCCGCCGCCATTCCTTCCACGAAAGGAGGAAAATGTGCCTCGACGATGCGCATCTTTATCGCGGCCGTCACCACCGTCAGCAATCCGCCACCCAGCGATGCCTTCCAGAGGTCCCGGTATTCGCGCCGCGAGTTGGCGATGTAATGTTCCCCGGTCTTACCGGTCCGCTCCACGACCTTGCGCGCGATCAGTAGGGAATTCTCACGAAAGAGCGCCCGCAAGCTCATGTCGTCGCGCCGCGCGTTCATCACATCATCGAGCAGGCTTTTGACTGCGGCGACCAAATGAGGTTGCTCGGCAACGAATAGAACCTCTGCGATCCTTTCCATGCGAGCTATGGCGCGTTCAATCGTTCCCATGTCGAACACCAGGGAAGTGCTGACCCCGGTGTCCTCCATGCGCTGGTGCACGTACTCCATTTCGTCGCGACACCGCTGGACCTTGCTGCGCCAGCTTTCGAGCGCAAGGGCAGCCCCGTCCTGTCGAACGAGTTCTGCGGTGGTTTGCTGAAGCTGGTAGAAAGGAGACTCTTCGATGGCCCACGGGTGGCTGCGGGCGCGGAGTCCCGGCGATAGGCCAATTCCCGCCACGTGTACGCCTAGCAAGTGGAAAGCCTGCGTCAGGTCCTCCCGCTGCTTGGCCCACGCGCTAGCGTCGTTCACCGGCGAAATCATCCGCGCCACCCGCTCGAAAGTGTCATCGGGTAGTGCGATCAGCCAGTCAATGGCTTTGCTGGTGGGATAGATCCGGAAGACCAATTTCGAGAGGTCGGTATCCTCCCGTGCGGAAGGCAGAAGTTCCTCCATCAACCGTCGCATGGCCTCGGACCACAAACCCTCCCGCGGATGGAGTCCCGCCTCCGCAAACAGTTCAACGGAACGAACTTCGGTCAGGATCTCTCGCACTCCCAGCTGGAACTGAACGCGGAGTTCGCTCTGCGATTCCATAAGCGCCAGAACGGTTTCCAAGCGGGCCTTTCCCTCGCCCTTCCCCGGAAATGAGGAAGCGCGGCTTACGGTCCATTCCTTTAACTGTACAAACGCGTCGAGACGCGTGGGCAAATCCGCGGCTCCGACGAAATCCCCAAGAATGGAAGCTAGGGATTCGATACTGTGCTCCGAGCGTCTTTCCGGCGGAAAGAAGCTCCGTGTCAACTCTCGCGCCTGTTGCGCCGCGGTTGTCATCATCTGAGGCATTTTCTATTGGCCGAGAAATGACAGGGATTGTACACCCCTCTCCGAGGGCGCGATTTCGTTTCGCGTTTCCTTCGCGGTCCCGAAGCCGTGAGGATCCGAAGCGCCTCAGACTGTCAGATGTGACAGTCGATTTGGAATCTACCAGGGCTTAAGAAATCACGATGTCCTACGACGTCCAACCTTCGCGAACTCCAAACCTGCCCATCGAGGTTCTCACCATTCCATTTGTGCGCTTTGCGAAAATGGAGGCGTCCAGCGGCCTGTTGCTTCTGGCCGGCACCATTGCCGCCCTCGTCTGGGCCAACTCACCCTGGGAGCAGAGCTACCATGCGATTTGGACTGCCTCACTCTCTATCGGCCTTGGTCGGTTCGTCTTGTCCGAAACCCGTCACGAATGGATCAACGATGGGCTCATGGCGGTGTTCTTTTTCCTGGTCGGGCTTGAAATCAAGAGGGAGGTGCTGATCGGGGAGCTGTCTTCCCTACGAAAGGCGGCATTTCCCTTCGTGGCAGCCGTGGGCGGCGCGATCGCCCCCGCACTCCTTTATGTATCGGTTAACTATGGCGGCGAAGGACAAAAAGGTTGGGGCATTCCGATGGCCACGGACATCGCATTCGCGCTGGGTGTGCTCGCCGTGCTTGGGAATCGTGTGCCCGTTTCGCTGAAGATCTTTGTCACCGCCCTGGCGATCGTGGACGACATTATCGCGGTGCTGGTGATCGCCCTCTTCTATACCGACCACATTCACGTTCTCAGTCTCGCGATAGGACTTGCTGGAGTAGCTCTGGCTTTCGTAGCGAACCTGATGGGTGTACGCAGGCCGGTAGTCTACGCTTTCATCGGGATTTGCGTCTGGTGTGCCGTGCTTAAGTCGGGAGTGCATGCAACCGTGGCTGGGGTCCTGCTGGCTTTTGCGATTCCCACGCGGACGTACATCGATCGCGACCTGTTCGTCAAGAGCACCCGTTGGCTGCTCGATCGATTTGAAGCTGCGGCTCCAAATTCCTCTGCGGCTCACTCGGCGATTCATTCGATGGAAAACCAATTCGCGTTGGTGGAATCACCATCGCAACGTATTGAGCACTTCCTTCACCCCTGGATCAGCTTTCTGGTGATGCCACTGTTCGCGTTTGCCAATGCGGGCGTGCGAATCCTGGGCAATGGCTCGGCGGCCGCAACGCATGCAGTCAGCCTGGGTGTGGTGCTGGGACTGTTCTTGGGGAAACCCATCGGAATATGGCTCTTCGCTTGGACATCCGCAAAAACCGGATTGGCAACACCGCCTGCAGAACTGTCGTGGGGAAGTATCTTGGGAGCGGCCTGCCTGGGTGGGATTGGTTTCACGATGTCGTTGTTCATCGCTACTCTGGCGTTCGGCGAAGGAACTTTGTTGGACTTGTCAAAAATCGGAACCATGGCTGCCTCGCTGGCCGCTGGGATATGTGGAAGCATGATCTTGCTTCGTAGACCCAATTTGGCCCATAGCCCGGATCAAGCGCTTGCGAGTGAAGGTTCCGCGGATCTGTGATGCGCGAAGAAGCGAGCGTTGAGAACCTCCTGCGGCACCGACTCGAGCGCTTGTCGTCTCACGCGTTGACGCGTGAGTATTTGAGCGTCCTTGGTGCAAGGCAGTGGTTCTCTGATAACCGGCAATGAAATTCTTTCCCTCGTTGATCGGTCAGAAAGTCGAAGGCATGAATCACGAACTGATGTCGGCTATTTGCTCCGCTAAGTTCCGCGGGTGGGGCCTGAAATCCTTGGTCAGCATCATCGTGCTGGCTCTCCTCGCGACAACCAGCCAATCGCAAACGGCCAGTCCGCCACCAGTTCCGAAATCAGACCAGGAGTTAAAGGTAAATTGGCTTTACGGCGCGTATGTGGACAAGGATGTGCCCCTGCACTCGCTTTCCAACCACCAGCGCTTCCAACTGTTCTTGAGACAAAGCTTCACAACCCCCGGGGTTTACCTCAAGACTGCGCTTTTTGCGTTAGCAGACGAAGCGGAAGACCACCCGCCGCAATGGAGCGACGGATTCCAGGGCTATGTCCAACGCGTTGCTTCGCGCTATGGACAGTTTGTCACGCAGAACGCTTTGGCAGGAGCGGGGAACGCACTCCTTGGCTATGAGCCTCGTTACGATCGTTGCCGATGCACAGGCTTTTGGCCGCGAACAAGACATGCTCTTGTCCGGAATTTCATCACCTACGACCGGACGGAGAAGCAAATGCGACCCCAAATCGCACTCTATGCGGCGGCATTTGGCGGCGGAGTCGTTGCGGGAACCTGGCAACCGGCGAACCCCAGTCTACTCACGAAGGGCTATCAGGGGGTCGTAACACAGGTCGCTTTCGGTGTGTGTTCCAATTGGCTCGGTGAATTTGCGCCGGACATCAAGCGCGTCCTGCGCAAGAATAAAACTGGCAACTCTTTGAGTAAGTGAGAAAAATCCTGCCTGCCACGCTTTCATTGCAGCCGAGCGAATTTGGATGGGTGTGAAGCAAATTGTGCGCCAATCAAAAGCTGCGGTACAATCACAGCGCGGTAACTGATTGATTTTGCACCGTTAGGCTCGTAGTTCAGTTGGTTAGAGCGCCACCTTGACACCGTAGCGCTGTGGGCCTTGCGAGTGATTAGTATTCTGGGGTCTAATCGCCTTAGTTGGAAATGTCACCCCAGTCGGTATAGGCCCGTAGCTCAGTTGGTTAGAGCGCCTCCCTGACACGGAGGAGGTCGATGGTTCGAGTCCATTCGGGCCTACCATTTCAAGTCGCAGCTGCATTTTCTACCTGTCATAGAGAACAGTGATTTGCGCATCGCCAACAGCAGCGCTCGCCATTGGAGCGGCGGGTATTGTCGCGGCACACGCGATGAAAAGCAGGAGTGCTGCAGAACTGGAAACCACCCAGTTATCGGATACCATGTTTTTCCTCCCTGCGTTGGCGTGGTGACCATTCGTGGTTTTGGGAACCGACGGCAAATTACACACTGCGGAATTGCGCAGTCAAGCTTACATAAGATGATGAAATCGATGGTTCGAGTCCATTCGGGCCTACCATTTCAAGTCGCTGCTCCATTTTCTACCTGTGCGTCCCGCGCAGCTCCCATTCGATTTTGCTGCAAGCCTGCCGCTGCGCGACGCTGAGTCTGGAGCAGCCACGACGCACACGACGCATCGGTTGCAAAGACCCTTAACTCGGACTAGATTGGCACTCCGATTCGCACTATGCGCAGCGCATGGTCAAATGATCCAGCCGAAGGGAGTTTCGTGTGTACCCGCTTGTTTGGAGTCTACTGAAGCCGTACCGCGGAACCTTGCTGATCATCCTGCTGGCCATGCTGCTGCAAATGGTCGCAACCGTGGCCACTCCCTGGCCGCTGAAGATCGTTCTCGACAACGTTGTGGGCGAGCACAAGCTGCCGCACTGGCTGGATGATTTCTTGCGCCCGTTCATGCAAGATGGAAATAGCCGCAGCGGCCGCGATTGCCCTGGTATTGATCGTCGTGTTGGGAGCGGTTGCGTCGTATGTGGCGAACTACTGTACGACAAGCGTAGGGCAGTGGGTGGCCAACGATCTTCGCATACGTACCTATGACCGTCTCCAACACCTTTCTCTCAACTATTACGACACCCATGAAATGGGCACTCTCTTAAGCACGATCACGGCGGACGTTCAGACCATCCAGGGATTCGCGTCGTCTTCGACGCTCGGAATCGTAGTGGACTTGCTTACCATTGTCGGCATGCTGGCCATCATGTTTTGGCTGAATTGGGATTTCACGCTCATCGCGGTGGCGGTCACTCCATTCATGCTGCTGATCATTTCGCGCTTCAAGAAGGCCATAAAAAAGGCCACGAAGGAAGTGCGGAAGGAGCAAAGCAAAATCGTTGCCGTCGTGCAGCAAGGATTGGAGTCGATGAAGGTGGTGAAAGCCTTCGGAAGGCAGGACCTGGAGCAGGAAGAGTTGAGCGAGGTCAGCAAAGCGACCGTGGAGGCGGCGCTTAAGGCGCGGCGGGTGAAGGCCCTGCTGTCCCCGATGGTAAATGTGATCGTGGCGCTGTGTACCGCTTTTGTGTTGTGGCGAAGCTCGTCGCTCATTCTAAGAGGGGCTATGACCGCAGGTGCGCTGACGGTCTTCCTCGCCTACCTCGCACAATTGTTCAAGCCGGTGAAGGATCTCGCCACCATGACAAACACCATTGCCCAGACGGCGGTGGGCGTTGAACGAGTGCGTGCGATCCTGGAAGCGGATGACGTGATTCCGGAAAAAGCGGATGCCCGCGAACCGGAGGCGTTTAGAGGAGACATTGCATTTGATCACGTGGACTTCGGCTACGCCAAAGAAGCTAAAGTATTGAACAACGTAAGCTTCAAGGTCAGTGCTGGCCAAATGGTCGGCGTGGTCGGGCCAACCGGCAGCGGCAAGTCCACCGTGGTCAGTCTGATTCCCAGGTTCTACGATCCCGTAAGAGGCAAAATCATGATCGATGGCATCGACGTGCGAGATTTTACGTTGCGCGGACTCCGCAGCCAGATCGGTTATGTTCTGCAGGAAACCGTGCTGTTCCGGGGCACCGTGGCGGAGAATATCGCCTATGGAAAAGGAGGCGCGACTCGAGCGGAAGTGGAAGAGGCCGCCGAACTGGCGAACGCCGCCGAATTCATCAACAAAATGCCGCATGGATACGAAAGCATGGTCGGTGATCGCGGAGACACTCTTTCCGGAGGGCAGCGGCAACGCATCGGCATTGCGCGCGCGATTATTCGCAACAATCCTATCCTGATACTGGATGAACCCACGGCAGCGCTGGATACGGAATCGGAGAAACTCGTCATGGACGCTCTCCATCGCTTGATGCAAAAGCGCACCGTGATCACCATCGCGCATCGGCTGAGTACCATCCGGGACGCTGACAAAATTCTCGTCCTGAAAGACGGAGTGCTGGCGGAAGAAGGCAGTCACGACGAATTGATGGCTCGAAGTGGAATCTATGCCGGGCTCTACCAAGCTCAGTTTGAGGCAACGTTGGCAAGCGCGCCTGCTGGCGTTGTGCCCGCCACCTGAAATAAGGAGAATGCGCCCTTTCTGGGAGACACATGTCGCACACCTTAATCGTATTGCCGGATAACACCGCGAAACCCATTCTGGATGCGTTGAGTGCTGCCAAGAAATCCCTGCGCGTGAAAATGTTCTTGTTTTCACATCCCGCGCTGCTCCAGGCGGTGGTCTCGGCAAAGCAGCGCGGCGTAGACGTGCGCGTGATGCTGAATCCCGCGCGCAGGAGCGGCAAGTCGGAAAACACCGTGACGCGCAAGCATTTGCAAGCAGCTGGAATCGACGTGATCGACAGCAACCCGGTTTTCGACGTAACCCACGAAAAATCGATGGTCGTTGACGACAAAGTCGCTTTCATACAGTCTTTGAATTGGGATTTGAAAAATCTCACCGGCACTCGAGACTACGCCGTCGTGACGAATCACGCGCGAGAGGTTGCGGAAGTGATCGAGTGTTTTGAAGCGGATTGGGCACGCAAAGTATTCAACGTTGATCACACCACCCGGCTGATTTGGTGCAATGGCAACGGAAGAGACCGCATCGCCCGCTTCATCGACGACACCAAGCACACTTTGTTTTTACAGAACGAACGGTATCAGGATGCCGTGATCATCGAACGTCTGGTGCGCGCCAAGATGCGGGGCGTCAAGGTTCACGTCATGGCCCGGCCGCCGCACAAGCTCAAAAGGGAAAAGCTGTCTGAAGGCGTGGGCGGCCTGCGCATTATGGACGACGTCGGAATCAAGGTTCACAAACTGAAGCACATGAAGCTGCACGGCAAAATGCTCCTGTCAGATAGCTCTCGGGCGATTGTTGGTTCCATCAATTTGGCGCCGGGAAGCTTTGATAGCCGGCGTGAACTGGCGATCGAAGTCCATTCGCCCGAAATTGTGGAGCAGTTGCGCAAGATTGCGCATCACGATTGGAAGCACTCGCATCCGCTCGATCTGTCCGACGAAGGTCTTCTCGAGGAGATGAGACAACATAAGATCGATGCGGAAGCCGAATTGGCATTGGACGAGAAACGCAAAAAGAAAAGCAGCTAAGAACACTCCGGGGACCCGTTACGCGCGTGAGTATTGACGAGACCCTTAGGCGCAAGTGCCCTCGCTCAACTGCCAGGCTGTGTCACACCTCAAGTGGAAGCTGCCGTGGCCTTTCCAGAGTTGCCCGCTGACATTGGATGGATTCGGATTATTGCGTAAGCGGCTCTGCCACCAGTTCTCCTTCGGCCGAAGAGCGCTCCTTGAAAAAGCCGCGGGCAGCCAGGAGTTCGGCGTTGAGCAAGGCTGCGCCTGCGGCGCCTCGGATCAAGTTATGCGAGAGCAGCGTGAGCTTGATGTCGAGCAGCGGGCATTCGCGGACGCGGCCTACGACCGCGGCCATGCCATTACCGGCGTTCACGTCGCGGCGAGGCTGCGGGCGGTTCTCGTCGTCGAGTACGTGAACGGGATGGCGCAGAGCGGTCGGCAAGGACGCGAGTTCCGGGCTGACTTCAAAGCGCCTGAGGGCTTCGCTTACCTCATCGATCGAGGCAATTTTCTTCAGGCTAATGCTGACGCATTCTAGGTGACCCTCCAGTACCGACACACGATTGCAGTGGGCGCTGAGACCGAGACCCGCATCTACGAAACGCCCGCCGTCCCATCTGCCGAGCAGCTTCTGCGGTTCAGTTTCCATTTTTTCTTCTTCGCCGCTGATGAAGGGGACCACGTTGCCGTGGATGTCCATGGACGCAACGCCCGGATAGCCTGCGCCAGAAACCGCCTGCAGCGTGACCACGAAGATTTTCTCGAGGCCGAAGGCATCCGCGAGCGGCTTCAAAACCAAGACTAGCCCTGCTGTTGAGCAATTGGGGTTGGTGACGATGAAGCCGGAGTTGTAGCCGCGCAGTTTCTGCTGCAGCGGAATCGCTTCGAGATGCGTGGCGTTGACTTCTGGAATCAGCAGAGGGACGTCGGGATCCATGCGGTGGTTGCGCGAATTGCTGACCACCGGGTAACCCGCGCGCGCGAAATCCTCTTCCGCGGAGCCGGCTACTGAGGAGTCGAGCGCGGAGAACACGAAATCGCAATCGAGCGACGGATCAAGACCTTTGACGACGAGATCGCGCGCGGCTTCGGGAATCGGCGCGTCGAGATGCCAGCGCGCAGCTTCCGCATAGGATTTGCCGGACGAGCGCTCGGACGCGGCAACTTCGGCGAGCTCGAACCACGGATGATCGGCAAGGAGTTTTACAAGCCGCTGTCCGACGAGCCCAGTGGCGCCGAGCACACCGGCTCGCCACTTCCTGGGCGTGTTTCCTGGCCGTGAATTCGCGCGATTTGAGGCCGTCGTTGGAGCCGTGTTTGAACTTATTTGTGCGTCGGGGTTCGATGCCCGCTTTATGGAATGCTCACTCATGCCGCACCTTCCTGTTGGGATTGTTGTGACAGAGAGCGGGACCGCCGTGACAAGCCGATGCGTGTGCCGCGGACTTGCGGTTTGAAGGTGTTGCGCACCCACACAGTCATTTTGGTTTCGGCGGCTAGCGGAAGCACATGTGGATGCAGGACCTTCGCGCCCCTGGCTGCCAGTGCATGGGCCTCGTCGTAGCTGAGATCGTGAAGGAGCCTGGCCTGCACGGATTCGTTCGGATTCGCGGTGTAAATGCCATCGACGTCGGTCCAGATCACAAGTTCGTCGGCGTCCACGACGTGCGCGATGATCGCGCCGGAAAAGTCGGAGCTGTTGCGCCCAAGCGTGGTGATGCGGCCGTCGGGAGTCGCGCCGATGAAACCGGTGACCACGGGAACAACAGCGGCGGCGAGCAGCGGGATCAACAGGTCGCGGCCACGGCGCCTGGTTTGTTCTAGCTGCGGCTTGGCGTCACGGAACGTGTCGCAGGTCAGAACGAATTCGGACGATGCGACCGGAACAGCGGCGACTCCGGATCGCTCAAGCGCGGCGGCAAACAGGCGCGCGCTGAAGCGTTCGCCGAAGGATGCCAGCCGGTCGAACAGCTCCGGAGTTGCCGCTACGCGTTGGTGCGTTGGGACTTCGTGAAGCAGGTCGCGGCCCAAAGAATCGAGCCCATAGGAAACGCGGTCGTGGGCTTCGACATCGAGCGCGAGATCGCGAAGAACATCGTGGTGAAGGCCGAGCAAGGCTTCGGCATCGGCACGCGCGCGCTGATTTCTACGTTCGGCAAGAAGTTGCGCGACGGCGAGAAGGCGATCGGTAACTCCCTTCATCGCGGAGACGACCACGACGACGTGGGCGCCCCGCGCCGCCGGCTTCACCAGTTCAGCGGCGCGCAACATGCGTTCTGCGCCGAGCAACGAAGTGCCGCCGAACTTGAAGGCAATGATTCCCTGGCGATGACGAAGAACGTCGCGAGGCTCACGGACACCCGCCTTATTTGCGGACTCAGGACCAGTGGACTCAAGACCGCCACGACACGGATCGAAAGCTTGACGATCATGACGCGCCCCGATGGATGCGGTGCCTCGCGGCACTCGTGCTTGCCGATCTACGGCTCCGCTATCGAATTGCGGGGATAAGTCACCCTCCGCGACTGCTTCTGCTGGAACGATTTTGGCACTCATGGCCGCTCCTTGTGGGTTACCGCCGGAGCGATTCTGGAGGGGGCTTTAGAAGAAGAAACCCACCGCCAGTTCGCTTCGGCGGTGGGTTGGAAACTTTGTTTCGGTTGCTAGTTTCTCCACTCGCCGGTAGCGGTAATCGTCGACGTAGTCGTAGTCGAGGTAATCGACGGCGACGACATCGAGGAGGTAATTCGCTTAGCGGCGATGGACGAAATCATACCAAGGGAAAGATAGCATGGAGACGGAAGACGGGGAAGTGAATATTTGTTCAAGCTGGCGGCCAGTTTCCTAGGGGTCAACTGGCTGTTGGCAGCCTAGTTAACCGCTCCGGCCCTCCCCCCCGCCTTTTTCCGTAAGTGCGGATTCTAAAGGACTTTAAGTCTAGTGTTTTGTAAGTGCGGATTCTGCGGGACTTACGGACGAATTTTTCGTAAGTGCGGATTCTAAAAGGGTTAACTCTCTCTAGCTGCGGTAAAGGCTCTGGGCTCTTTTCCTGTGCGAGGTTTTTTCTTGGCATCCGGACAGATGTGCCCCGGCGGACTGGCAAGGACCCTGCCCGACTTTCGGATTTCTGCTTGCGCACGTTATAACACACCACAAATTGGACCAACCGTTGGTGCCAGGCGGCACCCTGGTAATGTAGTTTTAGTACTACATCGTAAAACGCTGATAATAGACGGCTTAGGTGCGCAACTTTTGCCGAATGAGAGGGTTTAAATGGGCAAGGGTTGCTGGGCGCTAAGCGCCTCCGGGGTAACTTAAAAACGATTGGAAAGGAATCTGGTTATGAAACCCATGAAGTGGCTTAGTGGAATTGCGGTGCTTGCACTGGTTGCCACAGCTTCGGGCTGTGGCGGCGGAGCCTCGAGTACAACGCCTACGCAACCAGAGAGTGGAAGCGTGTTTGTGAGCGGTACGGACGCGCCGTTGCCCAGCGTCGTGTCGTTCAAGGTGGACATCACAGGCCTGACGGTGTCCGACGGCGTGAATCCCCCGGTATCAGTGTTGAGCGGGACGCAGACCGTGGACTTCGCGCGGCTCAACGGATTGCACACGCTGCTGGATCTCAACTCGATTCCGGCCGGAACGTATTCGAGCGTGAATGTGACGCTGGCGAACCCGGAAATCATGTATCTCAACGTAACCAATCCACAAACGACTCCTCCGACACGGCCGACGGTCACGACGTTGAACGCTACGAGTTCACCAACGGTGACACTGACGCAATCGTCCGTGCCCATCACTCTGAGCAGTCCGTTGACGGTTAGCGCGGGCGATATCATCGGATTGTCGTTTGACTTCGACTTACGACATTCGATTCAAGTCGACGCGAACGGGAATTTCACCGGCGTAGTGAATCCGACGTTGGACCTGAAGGCGGTAACGCCGAGCGACTCCGATGCCCACATCGATGATTTCGTGGCGGGGGTGACGAACGTCGGGACGAGTTCGTTCATGATTCAGGGGCCGCACGGACATCAGTTCACGGTGAACGTGAACGAACAGACCGAATGGGAAAACAACGAGAGCATCAGCAATCTGACCAATACATCGATCGTGGAGATTTCGGGCACGATTGACCGGACTTCCGGGGCGATTCTTGCGGACACGGTAGCGATCGTATCGCAGGACAGCTTCTGGGCGGGCGGGTTGATTACGTTCGTGGATCCGGCGACCACCGCGGCGAACGACTTCGATCTGTATGTGCGGAGCGCGCTGCCTTCGGGAACGGGATTCCAGTCGGGACAGATTTCGACGATTGATCTGAGCGGGAACGAGAACTACTTCATTTACTGGTGGCATAATAAATTCACCAGCTTCCTATTCAACTCGAGCCTGCTTGTGCCGGGGCAGCACGTGAGCATCGGCGGACCGTTCAGCAATGGTGCCGTTACGGTGAAGCGAGTTGTTTTGCGGCATGAAGGGCACAACGGAGCGTGGGTCGTAGGCAGCACGGACGTTGGAGCGAGCACGTTCCAGTTCAATTCGAACGGGCTGGCGGGCGTGTTGTTCAACGGACCGATAACCGTGTATTGCACGCCCTTTACGGTGTTCAAGGGCGGGCTGACGGGCCTGAGCACCATAACCGGTACTGCGACGATGAACTTGCGCGTCGTGGGCCTGGTGCTGAAGGATCCGATCAGTGGGCAGCCGGTGTTTGTGGCGCATAGCGTGGAGCAGATGTCGAACTAGCTGCGGCACAGCAAGACGAGAACGGCCACTCCGCTGGATCGAGTGGCCGTTTTTGTTTTTCTGGGACGTGCGGCGATTGTGCCGTTGGTGGTGGATGTCTTCGGAGGTTGGCATCGAAGAGAGATTCCTCCACTACGCACGCCGACCCATTCGCAGGAAGCGAATGGGAGGAAAAAATCGGTGTGCTCCGGTCGGAATGACGGTTTGTGGGAAACGCCGGGAAGGATGCCAGCGCTACCGGTCGCGGGGGAGGGGGACGCACCCACCGGAAGCGGCAGCTACAGTAAAGGGCTTAAGGGCGATCCTCGGACTCGAAGAGGAGGCTGGAGCAGGTTAAGCCGGATTCGGCTTTTTGGAGTTCGGAGATGTCTATGGGAGTGACGTGGAAGCCCGCGGCTTCGATTTTTGGGCGGGTTTTTGGGAAGGACGCGGGAAAAATTACGGTGTCATCTAGCGCGAGAGCATTGGCGGCGTGAGGCTCGTCGGGGGACACGTCGATCCACTTGTAGCCCGCGAAAGGAGTTGCGTCGAACCATTGGCGATTGGCTAGCAGGGTGTTTCCGCCCAGACACGTTACGGCGGATTTCAGGTGGAGGCAGCCGGTTACCGGGACTCCGACTACTTTGTAGTTGTTGGGAGCGAGAATTTCGCCTAGCTGTCGGATGCCTTCGGCGTTGGTGCGCGTGGTTAGGCCTACGAAGAGGGTGCGGTTGATGCGGAGAACGTCGCCGCCTTCCATCGTGCCGGGAGGCTTGATGTAGGCTAGCGTGCGAAATTGGGAGAGAGCCCTCCCGAGAGAAGCAGCCTCGCGGAAACGGGATTTCGTGCCTAGCGGGAGAATTACGGCTAGCTCGTCGAGGACGATGGCGGGGTCTTCGACGAACATGGAGTCGGGGAGATCGGGTTCAGCGACGAGGGAGATTACGGTGGCGCCTAGTTTTTCGAGTAGCTGTTCGTACGCGTGATGTTGCTCGCGGGCCTTCGACAGATCGATCGGTTGGCGTTGCATGAAAGTCAGTTCGCAGTTCACGATTGCGGGGCTGACGGCGCGGGTGATGGCTGTGAGCATGTTGGCGGAGAGAGTTTACATTAGTCGGGAGTGACCAATCTAAAAGATCGGCCACCACTCGGGGCCCGGCTGAAGCCCGACGCCTACATTGAAGAGCTTGGCCTGAGCGGATACACTTTGCGCTCGAAGAGATCAGGAGCCTTGGAATGAATGCATGGCGGAGCGTGGGCGGGGTGGTCTTGGCGGGTGTGCTGGTGTTCGGCGCGTGCGACGCCAGCATGAGTGGCAGCGTAGACGCGGGAACTGGCGGCCAGAAGATGGAGGCGGCGGTTGACGAAGTGTTTGAGGATTTGACCGCGCCGGGGTCGCCGGGATGCGCGCTAGGCGTCTACCGTGACGGGCAGATGATCTATGCGAAGGGTTATGGACTGGCGAACGTGGAAGACAGTGTGCCGATCACGCCCAAGTCGGTGTTCGACATTGGATCGACGTCGAAGCAATTTACGGCCGCGAGCATCTTGCTGCTGGAAAAGCAAAACAAGCTCTCGATCAACGATGATGTGCGAAAGTATCTGCCTGAATTGCCGGACTATGGCAAGAAAATCACGATTCTGCAGTTGTTGAATCACACCAGCGGGCTGCGCGATTACCTCACGTTGATGGAACTGGCGGGAATCAATACCGACAGCGTGACGACCGACGAGGATGCGCTGGCGCTGATCGTGCGGCAGCGGGCGCTGAATTTTGCGCCGGGCAGCGAATGGTTATACAGCAACACTGGATTTTTCCTGCTCTCGGTGATCGTGAAGCGGGTTAGCGGGAAGACGCTGCGCGACTTTGCGGGCGAGAATATTTTCAGTCCATTGGGAATGGCACATACGCAATATCGCGACAGTCACACTTCGCTGATTGCGGACCGCGCGCTGGCTTACGATCCGAATGAAAAGGGGGATGGCTATACGCTGGATGTTTCCTATTTCGAACAGACGGGAGACGGGGCGGTACACACGTCGGTGGAAGACCTGCTGAAATGGGATGAAAATTTCTACAGCGGCACGATTGGCGGCAAGATATTTCTGGCTGAGTTGCAGGAACACGGAAGACTCAACAGCGGAAAAGTTCTGGACTATGCAAAGGGTCTGAACGTGGCCGAGTATCGCGGGCTGCATACAGTGCGCCATGGAGGCGCGTGGGGCGGCTACCGCGCGGAATTGTTACGCTTCCCGGATCAGCATTTTTCCGTGGCGTGCCTTTGCAACGTGAGGAACGCGAACCCTTCCCGGCGCGCGAATCAAGTTGCCGACGTGTATCTGAACGGTCTGATGAAGCCGCGGGATTCGAAGAAAGAATTGGAAGAGAACCGGAAGAAGGAAATTCACGGCGCGCCGCTCACGGCGGATCAACTGCACCCGTATGCGGGAGATTATTGGGGGGAAGAACTAGGGGTGACCTACCGGCTGGGAGTCAGCGACGGCAACCTTAAAGTTGTCGCGGTGCTGGACCGGGCGGGATTGCCGCGTATGAATAATTTTTCACCCAACGAGTTGCGGTCCACTGGAGACGATCAGTTCGCGATCGGCGCCAAGGCGGTGACCGTCAGATTCAAGCGAGACGGCAAAGAGGCTGCTTCGGAATTCGAACTAGACGCCGGACGCACAACCGGCCTGATGTTTACGCGCATGAGGGCTACTGAACACTAGCGGCCATCTCATAGATGGCCGAGACAGAAAGAGAAGACTTTCCTCACGGGCTAAAGCCGATTTTGCGGATCTTTGAGTGTCGCAGCTAAAGCTCCGACCCTCCAATGCATTTATGAGAGGCCGGGCGGGGCAAGCCACGCCCCTACAACGGCGCAGGCTGAGAGTAGATGGCAACGGCGGAGGTTATGAGCGTACCGCAGGCAGGTTGTGAGTGTACGGCAACGATGTTACGGGCTACCCCTCCCCCTAGATTCTTATAAGTGTTCGATGATTTCTCCGCGAGGACTACGGCCAGGGTGTTAGGGATGGTTGCGCGAAGTGGGCGATCCAGAGCCTGGTGATGCCAGCGCCAAGCAGCATTCCCGCGACGATCAAGGCGATGACTCCCAGGGTGATCCAGAGATCGGACCGGATCGCCGGCGAGCTTTTTTCCGCGGCGCGCGCGTGTCCATTTTGACCAATTGCTGGGACGAGGACAGATGGCAGGGGAGCGTCGGCAAACTCCGGCTGCACGATCAGGCAGTAGCCTTTGCGGGGCACGGTTTCAACGTAGAGCGGCTTATCGGAGGAGTCCCCGAGGGCCTGGCGAAGCTTGTTCACGGTGGTGTTGACGTTGGCGTCGTAGTTGACCTGCGATTCCACGGGCCACAGGCGGACGCGCAACTCCTCCCTGGTGACCACATCGCCCTGTTTTTCGATCAGCGCGATCAATACCTCGTAGACCTTGCCTTGCAGTTTGAGCCGGGAACCGCTCTTGGTGACTTCCCGGCGCTGCTGGTCAATCTGGAAGGGCCCAAAGCGAATGTAGCGCGAAGGGAGTTGTAGCATCCGGCCAGCTCCAGTGGCCGCGTCGGGTTCAATCATGGAGCCTAAGTTTGTGGTCATACACCCCACGCTTAATCAAATAGACGTACCAGGGGACCAAGTGTTTTCAGGAGATACGAAAAAAATTAACCGAAGGTTCCGGTTTGAGGTGAAAAGAGCGAAAGAAAGCTTAGCGGTCGTGGAAGTTATATAAGCCCTTAGGCAATTCGCGCACCTTAATGGGGCGGTCGTGCGATTTCTCGATGAATTTTACAAAATTGCGACAAATGTGACTTCCATTTGAGTACAGGGTGCCCGCGGCGGAACATGAAAACAATTCATTACCGACACCGTTAACTGGTGACGGCGGCCGGAGGCTATCGGGGCGGGATCGCGGCGTCCGAGGGCTTGACGAACGGCTACATGATGGACGCGGCTTCAGCGGACACAGACTGAAGTCTGTGCTACCTGGGTGGGTTTGACGGGGGAAGTACGGAAATCTCCACGCTGGAGGGGAAACGATTGGAGCGATAAATGTGCTGCGTGGCCTTCTGGTAGTCACTCTCTTTGGCTTCGAAAATATTGGGTACAAATTTCTGCGGGTTGCGATCGTAGAGCGGGAACCAAGTGCTTTGCACTTGCACCATGATGCGATGACCCTTTTTAAAGACGTGGTTCGCGGTATGAAGGTCGATGGTGAAAGGCGTCACTTCGCCCGGGGTGATGGGTTCCGGTTTTTCGAATGAATTGCGAAAGCGGCCGCGAAAAATTTCATCGGCGATCATCAGTTCGTAGCCGGAAAGTCTCCAGTCGGACGCGACTTTTTCGGGATAGACGTCGATGAGTTTGACGATCCAGTCGGAATCGCTGCCGGTGGTGGAAGCGAAGAGTTTGGCGGTGACTTTGCCGGCGACGGTAACGTCTTCGGTGAGTGCGTCGGTCTGCCAGGTGAGGACATCCGGGCGCTGGTCGACGAAGCGCTGGTCCTGGACGAGCCAGGTGTACCAACTGCCGGGATGATCTTCGGGATAGGTCATGTCCACCGGGCGATGGCGGTTGGGAACCGGATGCGCGGGATCACTGAGGTAGGAGTCGGAAGTCTCTGCTGTGGTGGTTTGCGGCGCGTCGAAGGAAAGTCTGCCGTCCTCACGAAAATAGAGATTGCGCGTTTGAGCTTCGCGCGGTGGCCAGGAATCGAAAGCGGTCCAGGTGTCGCTGCCGGTTTGGAACAACAGGGCTTCTTTGAGCGGGAGCTTTCCTTTGTCCTTCAGCCAAAAAGCGAACCATGGTGCTTCGATGTTCTGGCGAAAATAAACGCCGGTGTCGCTGCCGAAAGAGATGTCGTCGAGATTGGATCCGTTGCCGTGCCCCCAGCCACCATGGTTCCAGGGTCCGGCGACGAGATAATTGCGATTGTGGGTGTCGAGTTTTTCGAGGCGCTCGTACAAGGCAGTCGGACCGTAGAAATCTTCCTGGTCCCACCAGCCAGCAACGTTGAGGTTCGGAACGGTTGGCTCTTTCAGGCCATAGGCAACGGCGTGACGTTTCCAGAAATCGTCGTAATTGGGGTGCGCTATGAAATCGTTCCACGTGGGGATGGATCCGTGGAAGTATTTCGCGTTGGCGTTTGAAAGCGCGCCGAGACGCAGATACCAGTCGTAGAGATCGAAGTGATCGAACGAGAAACTGTAATTCTCGTTGGAGGTTTCGAGTAAGGCAGCGTACTCGAATGCGTAGCTGAGGCGGAAGGCGCCGTTGTGAAAGAAATCGTCGCCGAGGAAGGTGTCGCCCATACAGGCTTGTTCGGAGACGGCCTTGAGCGCCGGATGCGGATTGATCATGCCCATGGTGACGAGAAAGCCGTCGTAGGAAATGCCGTCGAGACCGACGCGGCCGTTGTTGCGCACTACATTTTTAATGAGCCAATCGATGGTGTCGTAGGTGTCGGTGCTTTCGTCCACGCCTTTCGGATCGGCGGGATCGTGAATGGGCCGCAGCATCACGAATTTCCCTTCGGAGGCGTAGCGGCCGCGAATGTCCTGGAAGGCGAAGATGTAGCCGTCGGGCATCATGGAGTTGTAGCGAGACAGCATCCGGCTGTAGCCGTTGTTCGAGGTCGAGATTCCGTAGGGAGTGCGTTCGAAGATGATGGGGAGCGGCTGCGTTGCGTCTTTTGGCGTATAGATTTCGGTGTGCAGGCGGATGCCATCGCGCATTGGGATCATGACTTCGGTCTTTTCGAAACGAGTGGAGTAGTCAGAGGCAGATTGTTGTGCGGCGGAGTGGCGAGGCACGAAAAGCAGAATTGTTGCGGCTAGAACAAAGATGGCGCTCGCTATGTTCTCTTTGCGACGCCCGCCCCGAGCACTGAATCCGCGGTGCTGGAAAGAAATTTGATTGTTCGCGCGATGCGCGTCAAACATGCGGTTTCCGCCTTTACTGTGCGATGCGGCCTGTATGGATGCCGTCTTTCAAGTCGAAGGTTGCGCCGACGGTTGCGACCACGCAATCGTGCCGGCTGAGTCCGAGGCGTTGTCGCAGGCGATAGACACTTTCGATTCCGGTGCAATGCGCTCCCAGAATCTGCACGATCTGAAATTCCTTCAACTTGTCGGCAGTCCAATTCAGCTGCTCGTCTTTCGCATTGTAGAGATGAAATCCGCCGATGGCGGCATCCACGGGCGCCGGCCGGATGAATTTTCGCGAATATTCCAACGTGTTGATGATCCCGGCGTGGCCGCATCCGGCAAGTAGCACCAGGCCGCTTGGAGTGTTAAATACCAGGGATTGATCCTCAGGAAGATTGTCTTCCACCCAGTCGTCACCCTCCTTCACCTCGATGCCAGCGGAATAATTCTTCTCGGGATACATTCGCGGCACCGGACCGGTCAGCCACACACCGGGTAGGATTTCTTCCGGTTTGTCGTGCTCGATGAACTTTCCGCCCGTTGCTTCATATTCTTTCTTCATCGCGATCATGGGATTAAAGTCGCGGCCGCGACGTTCCAGGAAGATGCCCTTGCCGACGTGCACGCGAGAGAGAGCGGCGGGATTTGTTTTGGCGAATTCGCGGCGCAGCGTCATCAGCCCGGTGGTATGGTCGTCGTGAAAATGACTGAGAACGACGTCTTGCACGTCGCTGAGGTCAATCTTTAATTCCTTCGCGTTCTGGAGCACGGTATTGGGGCGCGCGCCGGTGTCGAACAGAATCTTCTTGCCGTCCGCCTCCACCAGAGCGGAAAAGCCCCACTCACCGATGCCGTCGTCGGCGAGCATCGTGGACAGAATCGTAATTTTCAGGGCATGCACTTCGGCGCGTGGGCCCGCAGAAGATGGCGAGGAAGATGCTGGCTGAGACTGGGCGAGAAGACTGCCGCCAACGATCAAAGCGAACACGGCGACGATCAGGAACCCGCGGAAAAATGAGCGCACTCTTCTCCATTCGCCAAGAGCCGGCATCGCTCGATTTTGGCGCAAAGCAGTATACAACCATGCTGGCCGCAATTCGTTGCGTCTGATAAACTGTAGCTTGCTCGACCGCACCTGAGAATAAGGAGATTCGTCCGGGCTGCTGGTTGTTCTCCAGCAGCTATTTTTGTCTTTGCTCTGCCCGTAGCTGGTTCGAAGGGTGGAGCGGCCAATTCACGGCAACGCCACACATGAGCCAAAATATTCGCAACATCGCCATTATCGCCCACGTCGACCACGGCAAGACTACGCTCGTTGACGCCATGCTGCGTCAAAGCGGAATTTTTCGCGCGAACGAAGCGGTTGTCGAGCGCGTTATGGACTCCAATGATCTGGAGCGCGAGCGGGGCATCACCATCCTCGCAAAAAACACCGCCTTGTTTTTCCACGACACGAAAATCAATATCGTGGACACGCCAGGCCACAGTGACTTCGGCGGCGAAGTGGAACGCGCGCTGCGTATGGTGGATGGGGTTGTGATGCTGGTCGATGCCAGCGAAGGTCCGCTGCCGCAGACGCGCTACGTGCTGCAAAAGGCGCTGGCCGCCAAGCTCCCTCCGGTGATCGTGCTGAACAAAATCGATCGTGTTGACGCGCGGGCGGTGGAAGTGCTCGACGAAATCTACGACCTGTTCATCGATCTGGACGCGACCGAAGATCAGCTGGATTTCCCGGTGGTTTATACGAATGCGCGCGACGGCGTCGCGTATCGGAAGCTTGGAGACGATTCGAAAGATTTGCTGCCGCTGTTCGAGGCCATCGTCAAGTCCATCCCGGCGCCGCCCGGTGATCCTGAAGGCATACTGCAAATTCAGGTGATGAACCTGGATTACAGCGAGTTTTTGGGGCGCATCGCGATTGGACGAGTCTTTAACGGCACGATTCGGCGCGGTACCGATGTCGGCATCAGCAAATTGGACGGCAAGCTTGTATCCACGCGCATCACGAAGTTGTACACCTTCCGCGGACTCGAACGCGACGAAGCCGAGACCGTCGTTGCGGGCGACCTCGTGGCCATTGCCGGCGTGGAAGGCATTCAGATCGGCGAGAGCATCGTTGACCTAGGTAATCCCATGCCACTCGAGCCGCTGCTGATCGACGAGCCGACACTGGCCATGATTTTCACCGTAAACAGCAGCCCGCTGTCCGGCAAGGAAGGCGACTATCTGACATCGCGCGATTTGCGCGACCGCCTGCAGAAAGAACTGCTCACCAACGTTTCCATCCGCGTCGAAGATACAGAGACTCCGGAATCGTTTCGCGTGCTGGGCCGCGGTGAACTGCAGCTCGCGATCCTGATCGAAACGATGCGGCGCGAAGGCTTCGAGTTGATGGTCGGCAAGCCCGAGATCGTGGTGCGCACCGAAAACGGGAAAAAGCTCGAACCACTCGAGCGGCTGGTGATCGACGTCCCGGAGAGTTTCATCGGCATCATTTTGGAGACCACCGGCACGCGGCGCGGAGAAATGTTGAAGATGAGCAATCACAACTCCGGACGTGTGCGGATGGATTTCAAGATACCGTCGCGCGGACTGATCGGGTTGCGCAGCCAGTTGCTGACCGACACGCGGGGAACCGCGTTGATTCACTCCATTTTCGACGGTTGGACCGACTACGCGGGCGAAATGGCCCTGCGCCCCACGGGTGCGCTGGTCGCGGACCGCTCCGGCCCGTCGACAGCGTTTGCCTTGTGGAACATTCAGGAGCGCGGGGAACTCTTCATCGGGCCTGCGATCGAAGTCTACGAAGGCATGATCGTCGGCGAAAATTCGCGCGAGCAGGACATGGACGTAAACGTCACCAAGGAAAAGAAGCAGACCAATATGCGCTCGTCCAGCGCGGATGAAGCGATCCGCCTGATTCCACACCGCCAATTGAGCCTCGAACAGGCAATTGAATTTATCGCCGACGATGAATTCGTGGAGATCACACCGAAGTCGATTCGGCTGCGCAAAAAAGTTTTGCAGGCCAACAGGCGACCGCGGCGCTGGCAGGAAATTCGTGCCAGCCACGAAACCGCCCGCTAGACCGTAGGCGCTTGCCTCATTTGTTAAGGCCAGGTGCGGTTTCGTCGGGACACAGACAAGAGTGCCTGCGCTACTGTGCGTCCATTAGCGACGACTAGCAAACGCCGCTGGGCTTTGTGGCCGTGCCAGTTTCCTGGGTCGGAGCAGTCTGGGGACTCGGCACAACGTATGGCGTCGTACCTGCCAGATTCGCTGTACATTCCTGGATAATCTGTGGAATCGCCGCCAGCGTAGAGGGTAAGTTTGGAATCGATTGGTCCGGCGCCTTGAAATTGAACGCGCTGGTCATATCGCCCACCGCTGCGCGGCGCCACGCGCTCAAATTCGGCACTTCCGCGCCAAACAATGTCTCGAGAAACCGCAGTACGGAAGTGTGATCGAAAGGATCCGGCGAAACAAATCCGCCGCGACTTAGAGGTGAGATTACCAGCATGGGAACGCGAAAACCCAGGCCGATCGGGCCGGAGACCGGCGGCGTGCCGACGACCGTCGGGTCCGGTATGGCAGGCGCAGTGACAAATTCTCCGGGCGTACCGGGGGGCGCGGTTGGCGGCGGGACGTGATCGAAAAAGCCACCATTCTCGTCGAATGTGACGAACAACGCAGTCTTCGCCCAAAGTGCGGGATTCGCGGTGAGCGCGCTAACAATAAGCGAGAGAACATTTTCGCCGAACAACGACGGCGCGGGCGGATGATCCGAAGTTACGACGGATCCAATGATCCAAGAAACCTGCGGCAGGTTGCCCGACGCAATATCGGAGAGAAAATCCACCGGGAACTGCGGCCCGAATGCTTGCTGATACAGCACCGACGTCGGATCCTGAAAATTCTTGAAATAAGACAACACATTGTCCGACAGAATGCCGCCGAGAATCGTTTCGTCCGGCGACGAGTACACCTTCCAGGAAACGCCGCGGGTCTGAAGCTGCTCAGGCATGGTCGTGTAGGTCAGCTTGCCGTAGAACGCGCTGCGATTCGTGACGACCGTCTGCAGCACAGGCCCGCCGTTGAGCCCGTCCGGATCGAGAGACGCCGCCATGGTGTAGAGGCGATTTGGATCTGTGGGCCCTATGACCGAACAAAAATAGTTGTCACAGATCGTAAACGCATCGGCGAGCGCGTAATAGTAAGGAAGATCCGCGCGATTGTAGTACCCCATGGTCAAGACCGCGTCGCTGGCGCTGATCGGAAGACGCGAAGTCACAAAGCCATTCATCGCGCCGTTGTTCCAGCTTTGATGTTGGGGCACCCAATCGTGGGTGATGTCGTGCGTGCATGCCGCATTCGTTGTGGTCGTATCCAGATGGAACGGCATCAGCGTGCCGATGGGTGCGTTCGTCGTATTGGATGGGTCCGGCTGCTGGAAAGCCATACTCTGATCGGAAAATCCACGCACACCGCGATAACTTCCGAAGTAGTGATCGAAGGACCGGTTCTCCTGGATAAAAATCACGACATGCTGGATGTCGCTCACCGTGGAGCATGCCGCGGGAGTCGCCGGCACGGTTGGCGTGATGATCGATCCGCTACCACCGCAACCTTGCAACGCAAGCGACGCAAGCTCCGCGGATGATGCGGCTGCAAGGAGCTTGAGCAGTTCACGGCGCGTCAGGTTTTTCATAGTGTCTCTATTTAGATGCGTTGCCAGCGGGGAAAGGACAGCCGCGGCGATTCCATTCGCGGTTCGAATCCGCAGCGGAAATTACTTACTTTTGAAAAGATTTCCCTTGACAGAGCTATGGCGTGTAACGATATAGTGTCTCACGATGCAGTAAAGCTCCTGCTTCGGAAAGAACGCATGTCTAATACCCACGAATCGGCCGCACCGCTTACGCCCGCTATGTTCCACGTTTTGCTGGCGCTCGCCGGTGATGATCTGCATGGATATGCCATCCTCAAAGAAGTCGCGCTGCGCACCGGCGGCGAGGTACAGCTGAGCACGGGCACGCTGTATGGAATTATCAAACGGCTGCTGAACGATGGTCTGATCGCCGAGCGTCGCGAGCGTCCCGCCGCGATTCATGACGATGAGCGCAGGCGCTATTACCGCCTGACACCCAAGGGGCGCGATGTCGCCGCGGCGGAAGCCGAGCGCCTGGAGAAGGTTGTGGCATTGGCGCGTTCTCGGCGGCTGCTGAAGAAAACTCAGCTGGCGTAAGAGCGAATGTTTGCGCGCCGTGTGAGCTAACCCGGCGCGCGAGGTAATCATGAGCGACACCACATCAGGACCCCACACGCGCCGTTTTCGGATGCTGCTGCGACTGCTGCCTGCGGAATTTCGCGGCGACTTTGGACCGGAGATGGAACAAGTTTTCACGGAGCAGCGTGCGGAAGCGGAGCGCCACGGCGACACAATGGGCGTCTGGCGGCTGTGGTGGGAAACGGCGAAAGGAATTTTCACGACCGCACCAAGGGAACACCTGTCGATGTTGCGCCAGGACGCCGGCTTCGCGCTGCGCATGATGCGCAAGAATCTCGGCTTCACGATTGCGGCGATCGTCGTACTCGGCCTGGGTATCGGCGCGAACACCGTCATCTTTAGCGTCGTCAATGCCGTGCTGCTGAAGCCTCTGCCTTATGAACATGGTGAGCGCCTGTTGATGCTGAACCAGCGTTCGGCGCGTGCCGGCGGCGTTGGACGTTCCTCGGTGCCGGAGTTAAACGACTACCGCCGACAAAATCGCAGCTTGGATGGCATCGTCGAGTACCACAACATGCAATTCATTCTGCTGGGCCGAAGCGAACCAGAGCGAGTCGAGACCGGTGTGGTGTCCTGGAATTTCTTCGATCTCCTCGGCGTGAAGCCGCTGGCGGGGCGAATGTTTGAGCCCAACGACGAGAAGCCTGGCGCCCCAGCGGTGCTTGTGCTCAGCTACGAATATTGGCAGCGAAGTTTTGGCGGCGACCTGACCGTCGTCGGCAAAGCCTTCCGCATGAACGACAAACCACACACGGTCGTCGGCATCCTGCCGCCGTTTCCGCAATATCCGGAACAAAACGACGTTTATATGCCGTCAGTCGCCTGCCCATTCCGGTCCGATCCCTCCCTGATTGCAAATCGCCGGGGGCGCATGCTGCAGGTTTTCGGGCGAATGAAGCCGGGGGTAAAGCCCGCGCAGGCCGAAGCCGATCTCTCCACGATCGCTGCCTCAATGCAACGCGAATATCCAGATGACTATGCGAAGGACATCACGCCAAGGATGCAGGCCTCGCCACTGAAAGCCGAACTTACCCGCGATGCCAAGCCGACCATGCTGTTTCTGTTGGCTGCGGCAGGCTTCGTGCTCCTCATTGCTTGCGCGAACGTCGCCAACTTAAACCTGGCGCGGATGGTGCGCCGTGAACGCGAGATGAGTTTGCGCGCCGCGATGGGAGCGGGCCGCGTTCGATTGTTCCGCCAGTTGCTGACGGAGAGTTTTCTGCTCGCGCTCGGCGGCGGAGTGCTCGGTTTGCTCCTCGCTACCAACGGCCTGCAATTGCTTACCGCATACGTCGCGCGGTTCACGCCACGGGCTCACGAAGTTCAGGTGGACGCGCAGGTCCTGCTCTTCACGCTGGCCATCGCCGGAATTGTGAGCATCCTCACCGGCACCGCGCCGGCGCTCGCCCGCCGCAGCGACCTGGTCAGCACATTGAAAGAAGGCAGCACACAAGCGACGCTCGGTGCTTCGCGCGGCAAAGCCCGCAGCACGCTGATCGTCGCGCAGGTTGCCGTCTCGTTCTTGTTGTTGATCGGCGCCGGTCTTGCCGTGCGCAGCCTGATCAACCTGCAGCGCGTGGACGCCGGCTTCCATCCAGAGAATGTTTTGACGATGCAAATCAGCCTGGATTTCTCCCGGTACATGTCCGACAAAGGTATGGACGCGTCGAACCAGCTGATGCTCGGCTTTTCCGATTCGCTCCTCGAAAAAATCCAGGCCATGCCTCAGGTGACCTCGGCTGCGATGTCGGGAGAATTCCCACTCGACAAATCGCCGGCAGCCAACAATGAATACTTGATCGAAGGGCACCAGGGCGAAGCCTCGGAAGCTAAGCCAACGGCGGAATTCAACGTCGTCACACCTGATTATTTTCGGACGCTCGGGATACCCATTTTCAGCGGAAGGACATTCGACGGACGAGATCGTCCTGACAAACCGCACGTCGCGATCGTGAACCAATCCCTGGCCCGGCGCTATTTTCCCAATCAAGATCCGGTCGGGCGCCGCATATCATTCGACGATGGCAAACAGTGGACGCAAATCGTCGGGGTTACCGGTGATGTCCGAGAGCGCACGCTCGATCAGGCGCCAAAAGACCTCATCTATGTTCCCTACGCGCAATACCCGCAAATGGCGCCCAGCCTGATCACCCGGACGCAGGGCGATCCGATGAACATCGCGCGTGCGGCGGTCCAACACCTGTACGAGGTGGACCCGAATCAGCCTGCTGGACATATTCAGTCGCTCGAGCAAGTGCGTGCCGATTCCATTGCGGCGCCGCGTTTGACTGCGAATCTGCTTGCGTTGTTTGCGCTGCTGGCGCTGGCCATTGCGGCGGCGGGAATTGGCGGCGTCATGGCCTTGTCTGTCAGCCAGCGAATTCACGAAATTGGCGTGCGCATGGCGATGGGCGCGCGCCCCACGGAAATTATTTGGATGGTCTTGAAGCAAGGGATGTCGCTTACCCTCGTGGGTGTTGCCGCCGGAGCGCTAGGGGCCTTTGCGCTCACGAAAGCGCTAAAGAGTTTGCTGTTTGGCGTGACGCCTACCGATCCCGCAATTTTTGGCATGGTTGCCGCGGTACTGGCGGTCGCGGCGCTCGCCGCCTGCTACATCCCCGCCCGGCGAGCCGCGCACGTCGATCCGTTGCAAGCGCTACGCACAGAGTGAGGTTCCGTAAGGCACAAACTTGTCATTCCGCCGGAACCCGGTGCGCATGCTCGAAGAATTTTGGCGCTAAGCATCCTCAGTGCGCTGTCTGCTGCAACAACTCAGCCAGATGATCCTTCCAGATCACCGCCCAGGTGTGCGTTCCGTGTCCATGGGTCTTCTCGCTTGCGGGAATTAAAATAAATCTGCCGTTCTTCAGCCGCTTGGCTTCGCGCTCGGCAATTCCCAGTTCCGGTGGATTGATGAAATCGTCCGCCGAATTCATCCACATCACCGGCACCTTGATCTTTTCCAGATTCGGCGATGGATCGTAATTCCGCGAAGCGTTCACTTGATACAGCAAGTCGTTGGCGTCCAGGCCGGGCATACGATCGTGAAAGTATTTATCCAAATATTTGTCGGCGTCGTCGCGGGTCGGCATGCTCTTCTGCATCGGCAGTGGCGCGCTTCCCGCGATCAGCAGCAAATCGAGCGCGGTTCGCAGACCTTGCATCGGTTCTGCCGTATAGTCGCCGCCCTTCCAATCGGGATCGTTGCGGATTCCGTCCATCACCATCTTGCGCCAGACTCGATTGCGGCCCGCGATCTGTACTGGCAGACAAGCCATCGGCATCAGCGCATCCATAAAATCAGGATACGTCTCGCCCCACACGAACGAATGCATGCATCCCATGGATGTGCCAAAGATGAGCCGCAGGTGATTTACGTTCAGGCCGTCCTTGAGTAGTTTGTAATGCAGCGCCACCATGTCGTCGTAATCGTATTGCGGAAAATGCGCGTGCAAGGCGTCGCTGGGTTTCGACGATTTCCCGTGTCCGACTCCATCGGGCAAAATAATGAAGTAGCGCGTCGCATCCAGCAGTTGCCCCGGACCAAACAACTCGCCCGCAAAATATGGCTGCAGGAATTGCTGACCGCTGCCGCCGGTGCCATGAAGAATCAGTACCGCATTCGTCGTGCGCCCTTGAGCATCTCTCACGGGCTTTCCTAGCGTGGTGTAGTGAAGCCGCACCTCCGGAAGCGACTCGCCCGAATGAAACTGAAAGTTATGGACGACGAAATCCCCTTCGGACGTCGCCGGAGCGGTCGCTTGCTGTCCTGCGGCCGCCAGAACAACAAAAATCGCGGCGAGGGAAGCGCTTAGAAAACTTGTTGCGCGAAAGGCTGAAGTCATCTGTTGTCCCCAGACATGAAGTGGCCGGGTAACAGTACTGCGCGAGCGCAGCAATCGCAAGCCGCGGAGGTAGACCGACGCACGGATCGACTGGGCGTGCGGGAGTGTCGATGGAGAGATCGGCTGGTTAACAGTCCACCCCTCCCCCCACCTTTTTTCGTAAGTGCGGATTCTAAAGACCTTTAAGTTCAATGTTTTTGGAAGTGCGGATTCTAAAGGAGTTACGCGGCCATTTTCCGTAAGTGCGGATTCTAAAGGGTTTACAGTTGGAGCGGCATTTGGCGGTCGGATATCAGAGGAACCGGGGCGAGCGGCAAGTGTTCGAATTAATGTTTGTGATAACACGAAGCAACATAGCATGTTGGTAATCGTTTGTCAAGGTCCAATTGGGAACGAGAGCGTCAGGACGTGAACGCTGCGGCGAAACCGGTCAATTTGGACGGATGTGGAGGAGTTCGGTTTTTGAACGGGGTGAGGAATCTGCTTTTTCCTTGGTTTTCTAGCGAACAGCAGATCCCTCACCCGCAAACGACGCGGGTTCGGGATGACAAATCCGAGTTTTTCCGCAGGCTGCTAGACCTGTTGACGCCTTGTGACCGGGCGACATAGCATCCGTCTTCGTGATGTCGAGTTTCTTAAGACGGCCCGGAGTGAATTCAAAGAAGTTTTTGTTATAAGAGCAGCCAACGAAGATCGCCGAATTCCACGATTGACGTGACTGGAAGGAGAACGAATGAGACGAATTCTGCGCCTTTGCCTGCTGGCCGGCTGCGGTGTTGCGTCGATCGTGGCAGCGCTCCCGCCTCCACAGAAAACGTCGATGGAAGACGCCCGGGCAAATAAGTCGAAAGCCACGATTGAGGGCTTGGTTCGAGATATTGCATGTCCCATTCAGAACCTCGATGGAAACGCAACCCACTTAAGCATGCAGTGCGCGCTGGATTGCCTAAAGGCCGGTTCGCCGCTCGTTATTCTCACCAAGGATGGCGACCTGTATCTGCCTATCTCTGACAAAATGCCGGATTACGATCAGCGGCAGAAGCTGATGCCCTTCGTCGGCAAATATGTGCGCGCGACCGGGATCGTATTTGAGCGCCACGGGACGCATGCGATCGTCATCACGGAAATTACGGAAATGAAGGAAGTGCATGTGACGTTAGAAGGGGAGTAACTCGCCGCGGTTCGTGTTATTACCTCAACGCTCGGTATATCACTGCCACACGCATCGAATGTGCGCTCGGGCAAACTGCAACCCCATCCGCTTGCGGAGAGAGCTAGCTCCTTCTAAGCCGTAACGCCGACTCTCAATCGCTGCTGAATTTCCTCGTAGATCGGCAACTGACCGTCGGCCTCGATCGTCACCGCGACGCCGTAACGCGCAGTCGCCCCCGAAACGACTCCCGCATCCTCTTTGCACCACACCTCTAATCCGAGATGTCCCTGATCGACGAACGGCACCGCCGATGACCCAGCAAATTGTTCGTGAAAAACGCTCCCGCGCCTGATCGACGGGTCTGCCGGTTGGGGCCGATTCTTTCGATCAACGCCCAAGAGCCTTATGGGCTTGTCAGTTGGAGAAGCTTCAAAACGAAGACCCTGATAACCCATGTGACCAGCTCTTATTGGTGAGAGCCATGCCACTGTCACGATGAGAGAGCGCGGATCGGTTACGTGTTCCAAGCATCCCGGCAATGGAACTCGATAGACATGGCCTTGTTCGGGCGAGAGCGTTCCAAACCCGACCAACGTCGCTCGATTGCTGCTGCATTCGAGTACGCGAGCGATCTCTGGCACCCCGAACCCGATGAAGCGGCTGGAATTTTCCGTTCGCTGGACGTATTGGCGTTTGTCTTCGGGTCCGCAAACCTCTTTCAAGAGCCCTTCGATATTCGTCCAACGAGCGGCGTGAACCATCAGTGTTTTCACCACCACCGCATAGTAGTGAGGGTCTATCTCAGACAGAACTGAGCCTCCATCTCGGTCCATAAGCGCGTCAAAAATGTCATGGCCAGCACGCGTCGCTAGCGCCGTGGCAGAACTTGTCCCATCGTAGAGCGCTACTTGATCTAAACGGCCCTGGTTTTGCGAATCGGGAGTAGCCGCTCGTAAACCAAAAAGCATTTGAGGCGCGGCAGGTTTTATCTTTAGGCCGTTGACGGTGCTTTGTAGCCTTACGCGCTCGCGACCGCCTGGAAAGAATAGCTCAGGCTTGATGGTTCGCCTGTGTCCCAGTCCGAGTCCCGAGGAGATGTTCGGCAAGTAGGAATCCACAAGAGGGTCAACGGTCGAGAGGGAGGCGGGACGGTTCGAGATACTATCGTGGTGCTGGCCTCCGATCGACAATCCGTTCAGAGATTCGGCTGGCGAAAGAAGCGTTCGTTCGTGTTTTGCACTGTGGAGCGCTGAAAGGACGGCGCGCTCACGATCGGCGGGCGTTGCGTCTTCAAACTCAGTCCACGTCTGGTACGTATTCACTGCCAATTCGTGAAGTACATTTCCGGCGCTAATCAGAAACAGAATGTCATATTTGTGAGCTAAAAAATCGATCGCACGCGCCAGTGGACTCATGAGGCGCGAAAACGGCCTTGCCCTGTCGCCCATCGAAAAGTTAACAAGGAAGACGTTTGGAGCAATCGCCGGAATGTCTTCGCTGCCCTTCATTCGCAAAATCGCTCGATAGACGGTGTCAACTAACAGACGATCGATATCGCTTGTTTCTTCCCCGTTTGGATCAACCATCATTATTGGTCGGAAATACAGGGGACGACTGAGTGCGTCGTTTTGTTCGTTTCGATCCCCGTGCAAGATTAGAGATGCCATACCAGTTCCGTGAAAACGCCGAGCCACAAGAGCGCGACTTTGCAGGTCGTCGGGATCGTCAAACATCAACTTTCCTGCGAGCAACTGGTGCGCTTGAATCGGAACGCCATCGAGCAACGCAGCGACAGGAGCACCAGGGGGCGGTCCGCCAGGGCCGGGAGCGATCGAATCGCTGACAGATTCGACGACTTGTTCGCCGGGTCTCTTCTCCAGAAGGCTCTGAGGCCGAAGGAACATGACCTCGTCGGCCAATGCAAGCCGAACATCCTTCGTCGCGAGAAGATCCTGAACGTATGCGGCAGGAACTTCGACCAACATTCCGTGGTATGCGATGTCCTCGATCGTAGATTCGTGGAGAACTTTTCCGCCCGCTTCCGCGGCGAGAGTGTGCAAAATCTGTGACGCCGCACGACGTCGTTCTTCACTCGACCGATACCAGAGTTCGATTTCGATCCTTCGAGCCTTGTCCGGACTTCGGGCGTTTTCTTCGAGCCAAAAAGCAACGACATCTGAGGGCACACGATCTTGCGCTCCCCATGGCCGGAGGTCACGCAGTTGCAGAAACAGATGCCCGAACGCACCGAAATTTCGAGGCATCTTTTTACTGGTCTGCCAAATCTGCCACAACCCAACGAGCTGTCGCAGCGCCTCAATGTCGGGCATCGCGAGATAGAAATGCCCCGGCACGTTTTTCTCTGGCCGATCCTTCTTCGATTTCTGGTGTTGAAACGGCGAAATCGTCGTCGGAAGCGAATTCTTCGTCGATCTCAGCCATGAATTCCAACCCGTCGATCCTTCTAAGGGCTTTCAAAAAGTCATCAACGGTGCCTGCAATTTCGAAGACAACCACGCGTTCCGGTGCGAGACTGGTCGGATCGCTTTTTAGCTCTAGCGCCGCATTTGGTCGCGACAGCACATCGTTCAAACGGCTGAAGATCGGAGAGAATCTCTCTCCTTGGCGACTGAGTGAAGGGAAACGAATCGGTGCGCCCCGACCCGTTCCCGGAGGCGCTTTTCGATCAGTAGGATTAGGTAGCAACAGAAGCGGACGTACTGGCAATGGGATCGTCTCCAAATGCTTTTGCTAGTCGGCCCGATGCGACCAAATCTTCAGCTGTTCAACTATTAGTTGCTTGAGGTTCTTTTCGCCCATCGAAAGAACCTGACGGCGTCGAACGTTCATGCAAAACTGCTCGGCCTCCGCATAGCTGACCGACCCGAGGTTTTTTGCGATAAGGCTTGACGAGATATTCAGAGGATTTTCCCAACGAGCCAAAATCGACTCGATGTACTTCGCCAAATCCGAACGGTTGGGCATCGGGAGTTTCAAACGCAACTGAAACCTCCGCCACGAAGCGCGATCTAAGAGTTCAGGATGGTTTGTGGCCGCCGCGACCACCGTGTAACTCGGAAGCTCATCGATTTGCATCAGAAGGGACGATACAACGCGCTTGATTTCCCCGGTCTCGTGCTTATCCCCGCGTTCTTTTCCGATCGCGTCGAATTCGTCGAAAAACAGCACGCACGGCGTGGTTCGCGCGTAATCAAAAACCCTTTTCAGCCGCAGCGCCGTTTCGCCTAAGTAACTACCAATCATCAATTCGTATCGAACCACGAACATTGAGACAGCTATCGCTTCGGCGACCGCCTCGGCCAGCGTGGTCTTGCCCGTTCCCGGCTGTCCAACCAACAACAGCCGATTGCGGGGCTCTAACCCGTGACTGCGGAGCACATCGGAGCGTTGCTGCTCTTCAATAAACTCGTCGATGCTCCGTCGGGTTATTGCTGGCAGACGGAGTTCATCAAGCCTTCGTCTTGGAACCGTCTCCGTTATGAAGTCCCTACCCCGATTTACGGGCTCGACAAAAGAAAATGCGCGGGGAGCGTTCGTTCCGTTCGGTTCGATCGCACTCGCAAGCGTGTTTGCCAATACATCGTGCCGTTTCGCGCGCTCCTCTGCGATAATCGCTTCCGTTGCCGAGCGAAATCCGCGACGATCGCCACTGTTCCCTGCCTTAACGAGCGAAATCAAAAGGTCACTTCGTGGCATGAGAGTCCTCTAAGCAGTGGTTTCGAATACTCACGCGCTGACGAATACCGATTTGGTTGCGGTTCAGGACTTGATGCATTTTGATAGTTTTTGATCGATTTTGATAGCTTATGATGCCATCGCTTCACCCGAAGCGTATATGGTAAAAGTGCGATCCAGCAATTGGCGCGTGAAAATGACCGTAAACCAAGCTGCGACAGAGCCATCCTGTATTTTCTGTGGCAAATCTGCCGATTCGAAAGAAGATCCTCAATCATCGGGCCTAGGAATTTCTGAACTGTCTTTTCCATCCCACTCATTCAGCTGTTGTTGCCACGCAGGGAGGCGGGTGTATCACTTTTCCCCGCGCTGTAAGCTACCCGCAGTTTTCTTGACCGCGTGCGCGAGGGTCGACTACACTTATTGATTCGGAATAGGCCGCTGATGCGGCTTGTCGACGTATGTCCATTTGCGCGGACAACGCGAGGCGCGCGGCCGGTGAAACTACGAAATCGCGCGCCACGTAGTATGAGCAGGGAATAATCACAGGAACCGGAATAGGGACTAGAGGGGGATTGCTTTGCCAAAGCGAACATATCAGCCGAATAAACGGCGGCGCGCCAAGACGCACGGATTTCGCGTACGCATGAAGACCGTCGGAGGCCGCAAAGTGCTGGCGGCGCGCCGCAAGAAGGGACGCCATCGGCTCACGCCCGAGTAAGCCGGAGGGTCTGAAGTTTCCCCGCGCGGCGCGGATTGTGCGGCGGGGAGAATTTGATGCTGTGTATCGCACGGGCAAACGCCGCTCGAATTCCCACTTCACTGTTTTCTTTCGCGCGAACCAACTGCCGGAGAGCCGCTTCGGGTTCAGCATCAAAAAGGCGCTGGGCGGCGCGGTAGTGCGCAATCGCATCCGGCGGCGGGTGCGAGAGATTGTGCGCTGTCATCGCCAGGAGATACCTGCAGGATGGGACATCGTCATTCACCCGAAGAAGTCGGTCGAGCGAGCCGCGTTTGCGCTTGTGACGGCGGATTTGTTGCGGCTGGTGGGGAATCCGGCGTAGAGATGGTGGCAGCTCCGTGCGGATCGAGTTTGCCGATTGCGGCACAGCTTGCGGGGCAGGTACAGGGGGGCACAGACAGGAGTGTCTGTGCTACTCGAGGGCGCGGCGTTGGTGTGACGGCGGCTTTGTTTGCGCTGCGATTTTATAAGGCTTACCTGTCCTTGCTGTTTGCCGGGAATTGCCGATTCCAGCCCACTTGCTCTCAATATTCCTACGAAGCAATTGAACGGTTTGGCGTGGCGCGCGGCGCATGGCTCACCTTAAAACGGCTGGCGCGTTGCCAGCCGCTTTCGCGCAAGTTCGGGTACGACCCAGTTCCTGAAGCTTGGGACGAGTCTGAAGCACTGGCACAGGACGTTCGCCACTCTGCGGCGACCAGTCACGAGGTTCCTACGTGAGCGAGCTGGACAAGAAACCCAAGTTTGGTCACGAGATGCGCCTGCTGGCCGCGTCTCTGCTTTCGATGGGCGTGATCCTGCTGTGGGCGCGGTTCTTCTCGCCGAAGTCTCCTGTCCTCCCTCCCCAGGCAAATCGTCCGGCTCAGACGGCGCCAGCGATTCCCGGCAACCCGGCAGCGTCACCCTCCACGAACGCGCCAACTGCCATGCCGAAGGGGACGGCCACCGGCATCTCCGGAGCCAAGACGGCGCCCGTAAGCGTAACGGCGAAAAGCGACACCCAAGAGCGCACGATCGTCGTCGAGAATGACCTGTATCGCGTGGAATTTTCCAATCGCGGCGCGGTCGTGAAGAGTTGGCGGCTCAAGAAATATATGGACGACTCCAAGCCGCAGCGGGTATTGGATGTCGTGCATCCAGACGCTGCGCAGCAGACTGGCGGATGGCCATTTGCGTTGGTGCTCGATGATGCGGAGATGCAATCCGCCGCAAATGGCGGCCTGTATCAGATTTCGTCGCCCGCCAGCACCTTGCAGGCTCCGGCCGACGCGGAATTTTCGTGGAGCGACGGCCACCTGGAGGTCACCAAGCACTTCCGCTTCGATCACACCTACGTGGTTCACGTCGAGACGACCGTAAGAATGAACGGCGCTCCGGTAGCCGCGGGGCTAGGATGGCTCGGTGGATTCGGCGATTTGACGGTATTGAATCCTGCGCCGATCGACACCGTCTCCGTGTTTTACACGGAAAACGGCAAGCTTACAGATATCGCGGCGAAGAAACTGGACGGCCCGGAAAAATGGGCCCCCGGCGTATGGCAGGGCGGCAAGGATTGGACCGGAATCGAGGATCGCTATTTCGCAGCGGTGTTTCTGCCGGCCGGAAACGGTCTCGGTGATGTTGCTGGCTCGCCCCGCGGCGTGCTGGAAGCTCGCTATTGGAAAGACTCGCGAACAGTTCAGGTCGAAGGCAAGGATGCGCAGGAGCCGGTTCCGCAGGTGGCTGCCGCGACCGCACAACCCTCGGCCTTGCGGGTCTACGTCGGTCCGAAAGACTACGACGACTTGAAGAAGATGCGACCGCCGCTGCACTCGCTGGTGAATTTCGGCTGGCTGGAATTCATCGCCGATCCGCTGTTCCACGGGTTGAAGTGGCTGCACAACTACATTCCCAACTGGGGATGGGCGATCGTGGTGCTCACGCTGGTCATCAATTTGCTGCTTTTCCCGCTGCGCATCTCCAGTTACAAGTCGACGCTGAAGATGCAGCGTGTCGCTCCCGAAATCAAGCAGATCCAGGACAAGTACAAGAAATACTCGATGCGCGATCCGCGCAAAGCGGAAATGAATAAAGAGGTGATGGCGGTCTACAGCCGCGAAGGCATCAATCCAGTCGGTGGTTGCTTCCAGATGTTTCTGCAAATGCCGATCTGGATTGGGTTGAACACTACACTTCGTTATGCCATCGAGATGCGCCACGCGCGATGGTTTGGCTGGATCACGGACTTGTCGGCGAGGGATCCGTATTACGTGCTGCCGATCATCATGGGCCTGTCGATGTACCTGGTGTCGAAAATGACGCCGATGACTTCCACCGATCCGCAGCAGCAAATGATGATGAAGATCATGCCCGTAACAATGGCCGGCATTTTCATGATCTCGCCAATTTCCAGCGGCTTGGCGGTGTATATTCTTACTAGCAGCCTGGTCGGCATTTTGCAGCAGTGGTGGTTAAATCGCACACATCCAGTAACCGCCGTGCCCGTGAAAGCTGCAAAGGGCAAGAAATCGTAACAGCGATCGCCGAATTCTTTTTCACTCGGGCACTGTTCTCGCAAGGACACCATGGCGCAAGAACTCATTAGGGACGGACATCTCGATCGCGAGGCCGCGGCCGAGACGCTGCGACAATTTCTGGAGACCACCATCCGCGCGGCTGGCTTTCAGCTGAAGGTGACGGTACGAGCAATCGCGCCAGAGGGCGCTGCTGGAAACGACGCGGAAGTCATAGCGGATCTGGATGGTAAGGACAAAGAGCTGCTACTGGAGCACGGCGCGGAACTCCTGAAAGCGCTCGAACACCTGGCTCATCGTGCGCTACGGCTGGAGCCGGCATTCCACGAGAAGATCCATCTCGATTCCGGCGGCTATCGCGCGCTGCGATTTGAAGAGTTGCGCATGACCGCGCGGGTCGCTGCGGAGCGCGTGCAGACCTCCAAGCAGCCATTTCGCTTGAATCCCATGTCTTCGCGGGAACGGCGCATCGTGCACCTGACGTTGAAAGAGATTCCTGGCATTCGCACCGAAAGTGTTGGCGTTGGCGAAGAGCGACAAGTGGTGATTCACCCCTCCGACGTGCCAAAGCGTCGCTAGACGAGAACCGTTGCCCACCGGACTTCCTGCTACTTGGCCCAACCCTGCGATAACACTGCCCCAGTGGCACCGAAGCGTACTCGATAGGTGAACGCAGCCGGCCGATCAGGCCTCAGGTGCGGGAAGCGCAAGTCGGAGATTTCCACGACGGCGTCTCCGCCCTCCTTGTGAAAACGTATCACCGGGAAACGTGAAAACCACAGAACGGTTTGCACCTGCGGGAGCTGCTTCGCGGCATCAATGTAGGAATTCGCGGGCGCGTCAGGATAGAAGCGGTACTCGATCGGAAGGGCGTGCGCGAAATCCTCCGGAGCTCCTGCGTTGACGGCGGCATCGCCGAAATCAACTCGAGTCTCGTACACTCCGCGGGGCGCGCGAACCAATCCATCCCAGTGCCACAGCGATGGTGGCAGCGGCAGAGCACCCATTGCCTGAGCATCTAGATGCTGGAACGCCGCAAAATCCTGCACGCGAGCCAACGCCGCTTTGTGCGCATAAAACGCGGCGGTGATGTAGCAGGCCGCGACAACAACTCCCGCCAGGTTCCACGACGCGCGCTTCACTTTCAAACCAAAACCGCGCATCGCCGGAAGCAGGAAGATGGCCGCCAGGATGACGATCACCACGAGAACGGCTTCGAGGGAGATCGGCGCACCTACGACTTGTGCAATCCCAGAGATGATCACGGTGGCTAACACGAAAAGCAGCCAGGTATTCAGCGCGCGCCTCCGCAAGCCTTCAGGCGTCGCATAGACCCAAGGTAGAACTTGCGGCACGAGAAAAATACCGGTGAGCGTGAAGTCCACGATGAAGATCAAATCCCACGCCGGTCGCGACCACCGCAACGGCGACCAGATCATCGTGCCGAATGAAGTCACCAGATCCAGGAAAATGTGGCTGGCAATGCCAACCGCGTAAATCCCCGTCAGCGCCGCAAACGATGGCGCGTCCCATTTTCGCCAGCGCACGAACCAGCGCGTTAGTGCGGCCAGCGCCAGCGCGAAAATCGGCAGGCAAATCAGGGAATGCGTGATGCTGCGATGCCAGGTCAGAATCAATAGTTCGTTGTGTGAAAACGTTTCGCGAAAGACGTCGGAGTCTGGAAAGACCGCGCCGAGCATCAACGACCATGTGATCACCCGGCCCCGATTCATTGGGTGCAACGCAAACATTTCGTCGCCGCCAAACATCGCTTTGCCAATCAAGGCACCCGCAATTCCGTGTGTGATGGTATCCATGCTGGGAGTGTATAAGAGGCGTCGCCGGACCGGAAAGCTCAGCGCACAAAAATCAACGGTGAGCGTTTCGCGACCACGTGTCCAACGCGATGCGCGACAACTTCGTGGCGTCGCAGCGCCGCCAGCGCGATGTCGGCTGCGTCTGGCGCGATCGCCACGAGCAAGCCGCCCGATGTTTGCGGATCGAACAGCAAGTCTTGATGTTCCGGCGAAACACCTGCGTCGAACACAGCGCACTCGCCGATGAAGGCACGATTGTTCTTCAGTCCGGCGGAAAGATGGCCATCGCGGGCGGCTTCCAGAGCGCCCGGAAAATAGTCGAAGGCGGCGTGATCGAATTCAAGCGAAACAACGTCAACGCCGCGCCCGGGATCGCCGAGCGACATTTCGCGAGCGTGGCCGAGCAAACTGAAACCCGTCACGTCGGTAACCGCGTGAATCGGCCGCGACGTCGCGGATTGATCGTCGATTTCTCGCAGCGCTTCCGCCGCAGCCTGGTTCAGCGTAGTCATGGCGGCGACCGTTGCGGCAAGCGACTCGGAAGTGGCGCGCTCTTTTTTTAACGCGGTGGCGATCACACCGTTGCCCAATGGTTTTGTGAAAAGCAGCGCGTCACCCGCGCGCGCGCCGACATTTCGCCAAATGCGATCGGGATTCAAGACGCCGGTTACCGCGTAGCCAAAAAGCACGTCTTCGTTGCGAATCGAGTGCCCGCCGATTACGCTGCATTTCGCTTCCTCCATTTTCGCCAGGCCTCCGCGAATGATCTGTTCGAGAATCTCTGGATCGCCTTTCTCTGGAAATCCAACGATAGAGAGCGAAGAGATCGGCCGGCCACCCATCGCGTACACATCGCTCAACGCATTCGCCGCGGCGACCTGGCCGAACAGATGAGGGTCATCCACCATAGGCGTAAAAAAATCGACCGTCTGCACGAGCGCCAGTTCGTCGGTCAATCGATAGATTCCAGCGTCGTCGTTGGTGTCAAAGCCCACCAGCACATTCGGATTCTCTTGCCGTGGAAGTTTCCGCAGAACAGCTTCGAGCGTCGCCGGATTCAATTTCGCGGCGCATCCCGCTGCCTTCGCCATCGATGTCAATTTCACGCTATCCGCCACTGTTTCCACCTCGCATCTGCGTTAAGCCATCTTTGTTAAGCCGTCTGCATTAAGCCGTCTGCATTAAGCCGTCTGCAATAAGCATTGTCGCGTTATGCATTATAGAGATGCCCGCATCCTTCCGCTCGTGACTTGTCGGAATTTATTCGAAGAGTTTCTGGGCAACTCAAAGTTGCGCCTCCCGCCGTAACATGCTCTTATCGCCGGATGCCTTGGGACATCTGGCTGATCTTTTTCCTCCTTGGTGTGATCGTGCCTTGGCGCGGCCGTTACCGCCTGCGTGAACTTTTAGCGAAACCGTTTATCGGTGAACGGGAACGCATTTCGCTGTACGCCTCAACGATCGCCTTCCAATGGCTCGCCGCCGGCGTCGCGGCATGGCGTGCCTGGGCTCACGGCTTTGGCACCACCCAACTTGGTCTTTCCGCGCGGAGCCCGTGGGCGATTGCTGCAGCAATCCTGGGTGGCGGCATTCTTGCCGCTTTGCAGTGGCTCAATTTGCGCCGTATGGGCCGCATGCCGGAAAAGACACGCGCAAGGTTACAAGCTCTCGCGGGGAGAATTTTGCCCCGGTCAGCGAGGGAGCGTGTTCCCTTTTTCGCATTGGCCGTGACCGCGGGCATTTGCGAGGAGTTCCTGTATCGAGGCTTCGCGATGGCGGCGCTAGCTCGCTCCGGATTGCCTCTGTGGACTACGGTCGTGGTATCGTCCTTACTGTTCGGAATCGCTCATCTTTATCAAGGACGAAGCGGGCTCCTGGGAACCACACTCTTAGGGCTGATTTTCGGAGTCGCTCGCGTCGGATTTGGCAGCCTGATTCCTGTCATGGTGTGGCACGCTGCCGTCGATGTTGTTGCCGGAATTGTCGGGCCTCGCTATCTCATTCATAATACACAAGTTATAGAAGCACTTGCAAAAATGCCCAATACCTACTGAGGTTCAAGACCTATGTCCCCTGCCGTGCCCACAGTTCCCTCGTCCGGTACGATTAATCGCGCACTTGCGGAGTTTCACCTAGGCGTCAATGAACAGCAAGTGCTTCAAATTCAACAATATATGGGGTTGCTGTTGAAGTGGAACGAGGCTGTAAACTTGACCGCCATCCGCGATCCCCTGGAAATATTGTACCGCCACTTCTGTGAGTCGATGTTTGCGGCCTCTGTTGTAAGTCTTGACAACGGTCGGCTAGCCGACGTGGGCTCTGGCGGCGGCTTTCCAGGGCTTCCCCTCAAGATTGTGCGACCAGAACTAGGTCTCTTTCTCGTTGAGTCGAATGTCAAGAAGGCTACTTTTCTGGCGGAAGCGGTTCGTGAGCTAGGACTTACCGGAGCTCGAGTCATCGTCAGCCGTTACGAGGACTTGGGCGAGGAGCTCGCACCACTCGATTTCGTCTGCTCTCGCGCGGTCGGCGAATTTCCAACGTTCTTGAAATGGGCCTCCTCCCCTCACGTCGATGCGAGACAAGTTCTGCTCTGGATCGGTGGGCGGGACCTGGAGGAAGTTAAAACGGTCCCGACTTGGGAATGGCGTGAACCGATTCAGATCCCGAAGTCTCTACGTAGATTTCTTTTAATTGGAACAAAAAAGATTGAAGTGGCAGCCTAAGAGCTTCAAAATGAACGCATTGGGAGCCGCAAAGGTCTGCCGGCAGACATTCATCCTCTCGGCGATATAAGAACGCAGATTTTCGCTGTCCCCGCCAGAATTTTTTCCACCTGATTCGCATTGTCTCAATCCTGCGAAATGTGCTCTCGTCGGCTTCGAAACGGACCGGATTCGCAAAGATTTGTTTTCTGCTCGAGGACGTCTAGAATTACCGGTGACAGCAGGTCGTGACGTACCTGAACAGTGTTCCACGTGAAACTAAATTTCACCGTGATTCTCTCAGCGAGCGCTCACAGCCTGAAACCTCTTGGTTCCACGTGGAACGCGGCAGTTCATTCGACGTATCCAAACGGCGTTCCACGTGAAACCCACGCTACTGCGTTTTTGCGTAAACCTTCGCAAATCTGAAATCGCCAAGTTCCACGTGGAACGCGACAATTGATTCACGATGTATCCGAAAGGTGTTCCACGCTAAACCAACCTTAGCGTGCTTCACGAGCGGTTTTTCATAAACCTCGAAGCACCGATTCCACGTGGAACATGGCAATTGACTCATGGCGTATCTGGACGGCGTTCCACGTGAAACAAAGCGTCACTGTGTTTCGCTAGATGCGTTCATACCTGAAACCATCTGGTTCCACGTGGAACGCGGCAGTTTGACTCATGACATATCTGCGCTGCGTTCCACGTGAAACAAAGCTTTGCTTTATCGTATTTCGCCAGTGGACACCTTCTCAAACCTCGAACCACTGGTTCCACGTGGAACGATAGATCTACTCAATTTCGCTGACGGCATCGACTGTCTTGCTTCGCATCGGCAGCACTCCGGCCAAATCGCGGAATTTCTCATCGCGCTTCAGTTGCCAACTCCAAAGACGTTCCACGTGAAACCATCGATTCCGTTTACTCCTCGAGCCGACCTCGACAAATCTTTTCGCCGGACCTTCAACAGCGAGAAATCGCGCTTTACCTCTCGGGATTTTGGCGTGGCGGCGGCATCGAGGTTCCACGTGGAACAGGCGAACTGGCGTGCCGCCATAGAATTTCCTAGAATTTGAATCCACCGCTCTCGTTTCACGTGAAACCTCTTGCATATGCCTCAATGCTTTGCTAAATTTTCGCCAGTCGAGGTTTTCTTGGCGCGAATCATCGCGATTGCAAACCAAAAAGGTGGCGTAGGAAAAACCACCACTGCCGTTAACTTAGCCGCGTGCCTCGGCGCGGCTGAGCAATCAACACTCCTCGTCGATTGCGACTCCCAGGCGAACGCTACCGCCGCCATCGGCTTTCCGAAGGATCCATCCCGTAGAACCCTCTATCACGCCCTGATTTTGGGTGAACCATTCGACAAAATCGTCCAAAAGTCCCAGGTAGAGGGCCTCGATGTGTTGCCCGCCGACAAAAACCTTGCCGGAGCAGCCGTCGAACTCGTCACCGCCGAACACCGCGAATATAAGCTTCAAGGCATGTTGAACAATATTCGCGACCGATATCGCTTCATTATCCTCGATTGCCCGCCTGCCCTCGATTTGCTCACGCTGAACGCGCTTGTTTCGGCCAGCTCCGTATTAGTGCCAATCCAGTGCGAATATCTCGCCTTGGAGGGAGTTTCAGAATTATTGGATACCCTAATGCGCATCCGGCGGACGCTGAACCCAAAGCTGGAAATTGAAGGAATTTTGCTAACGATGTATGACGAGCGAACTACATTGTCTCGCCAAGTCGCTACGGATCTGCGGAGTTTCTTCGGAGCCCAGGTTTTCCAGGCAGTGATTTCGCGAAATGTCAGGCTGGCCGAAGCGCCAAGTTTCGGTAAGCCTATTATTTTCTATGATATCCACAGTAAAGGGGCCGAGGGCTACACACAACTCGCACAGGAGGTAATTCTTAATGACGAGAAACGCATTGGGAAGGGGGCTCGGAGCGCTCATTCGGGAGCCTGAACCGCAGGTTCCTGTCGCACCCACGCCGCTTGATTCTTCGTATTCAACCACATCGAATGGCGCTGCCGTAGCACCCGCGCGGGACGCCTCAAGCAATGGCGGGCCGCTCCAAATTGATGTTGACCTTATCGATCCCAGCCCCTTCCAGCCTCGCACGCGTTTCCGAGAGGAAGCTCTTGACGAACTGGCCCGCTCCATTAAGGCCAGCGGCATCATTCAGCCTCTCGTAGTTCGCTCGATTGGCACCCGCTTTCAGCTGATTGCGGGGGAACGTCGCTGGCGTGCGGCCCAGCGCGCCGGCTTGACGAAGGTTTCCGTTATCATTCGCGAAGTTCCCGACGAGCTCGCGCTTGAAATGACGCTGGTTGAAAACATCCAGCGCGAAGACCTGAACGCGATCGAAGCAGCCCGCGCCTTCGAGCGTCTAATGGACGAATTCCAGCTAACCCAGGAAGAAGTTGCTGAGCGCACGGGGAAGGACCGCGCCACGGTTGCAAACGCCATCCGCTTGCTAAAGTTAGAGCCCCTCATCCAGGATTGGATCGAAGAAGGAAAGCTCACGGCTGGGCACGGGCGCGGTCTCCTGGCGGTGCAAGATTCCAAACTGCGCATGCGTTATGCCCAGCGCGCCTCCCGGGGAGGATTAACCGTTCGGCAGATTGAGCGCTTGGCCTCCCGCCGGTCGCGCGGCGGCGGTGCGGCGGCTGAAATCCATGTCGACGCGAATATTCGTGCGGCGCTCGAAGAGTTGCAAAGGCACTTGGGAACAAAGGCACTGCTGCGCCAGAAGACGAAGGTGCGCCCCGGCCAACTCATTCTCGAATACTATGACGACACCCAGCTCATGGGTCTATATGATCGCTTGATGAAATAAGCGCTCGATGAAATAGCGCGAAGGCAATCGTGCTTCGGACACGCGATGCGCGATGCCCATTGGTTCAGTGACCTCATTCGACAACTCAGATTTAGCGTCGCGTTGACTTGTCTCCATAGTCGGCTAAAGTAAGAAGTGTCGGATGGGGGTTGTCATGGCTTGGAAGTGGCCCGGAACTTCAAAGGATGGCAGCGGTGAAGAGTGGACAGGTTTCATCGATCGAGGGGTGACGCTCGAGGGCACGCTTCAGCTAAAGGGAACGTTCCGCATCGATGGCAAGGTCAAGGGAAACATCATATCCGAGCAGACCGTCGTCCTGGGTGAAGGGGCTCGAGTAGAAGGACAAATTGAAGGCAATCGCGTGGTCATCGCCGGCCGATTTGATGGCGTCATATTTGCCAGAGGTCGCGTGGAGATCGAAGCCAAGGGCGTGGTCACTGGCGAGGTGCATTCTCCGTGCATGGTCATTGATCCCGGCGGAATCTTCGACGGGCGATGCCACATGCTCGCATCCTCCGACGCTTCTACTGGTGTAACCATCCCGATCCGCGCCGTCGGGTCCGCATAGAGATCGGTCGGAATCACAGACCTTACAACTCCCGCTAGAGCGCGAACCGCGCATGTCCTTCCCGTGTGTCCTATCATAATTGGCGTCCGAGTTGACACGTCCCGCGTACACGACTATCTTTCCTGAAGAATCAGCGAAGAGGCTCCGGGCTATGAAGATTTTGGTCGTCGGCGGCGGTGGCCGCGAACACGCGCTGGTGTGGAAACTTGTGCAGAGTCCACGCGTGGAAAAAGTGTGGTGCGCGCCAGGCAACGACGGAATTTCAGCGGAAGCGGAGTGCATCGCAATAGATTCAGGAGATGTGCCCAAGCTCGTTACTCTCGCCAATGAACTCAAGCCGGACCTGACGATTGTCGGCCCCGAACTGCCTCTCGTGAACGGAATCAGCGATGCCTTTACCCACCGAGGCTGGCCGATCATCGCTCCCTCTCAGCAAGCCGCGCAGCTCGAAGGCAGCAAGATCTTCGCAAAGGAATTCCTGCAGCGCCAGACTATCGCCACAGCGAAGATGTACGGAAAATACGATTCGGCTCAACAAGCACTCGCGGCGCTAAACACCGTGGACTGGCCCGTTGTTATTAAAGCGGACGGCTTATGTGCCGGCAAAGGAGTGTTCCTGGCGCCAGATCCCGCCTCCGCACGCGACTTTATCGAACGAGCGATGCTGCGTGAAGAATTTGGACCCGGCGGGCGCCGCATCCTCCTGGAAGAGGCGCTCCGCGGCGAAGAGCTTTCCTTCATTATACTTACGGACGGAGACCGCTACGCTCCGCTCGTTCCCACACGCGACCACAAGAAAGCAAACGATGGCGACGAAGGCCCGAACACCGGAGGAATGGGCGCTTATTCCAGTGACGACTTGCTATCTCCCTCAACGCGCGACGCTATCTTGCGCTATGTCGTCGAGCCGACAATCCGTGGGCTGGCCGCGGACGGCGTAAAATATCAGGGGTTCCTCTATTTCGGTCTGATGCTGACGCCTTCCGGAGCAAAAGTACTCGAATTCAATTGCCGCCTCGGCGATCCGGAAGCCCAGTCCATCATCGCACGCATGGATTTCGATCTTGCGGCGGTTCTGTCGGACGCCGCTGCCGGCCAACTCGAGCCATCAAAGTTGCGCTGGAAATCCGGCGCCAGTCTCTGTGTCGTACTGGCGTCTGGAGGTTATCCGGGCAAGTTTCAGATTGGCCATGTGATAACTGGACTAACCGATATAGATCAGTATAACGGTGTGGAGGTTCTGCACGCAGGCACAAAGCTCGTCAACGATTCCATTCTCACGAACGGCGGTCGAGTCCTGGGTGTAACCGCTTCAGCGTCCTCCGTGAACGCCGCCCGAGCGATCGTGTATGACGCCATTCAGAAAATTCATTTTGACGGCATGCATTACCGCAAGGACATCGCCGCACAAGCCAATCGTGTGACCGCTACCGGCGACTGACTCCCTTCCCGCCACTCACCTCTGCGGTCTTTTTCGCAGCGACGGCGCCTCTGGCGGCCGATCTTTGTCGTCTTTCTTCGTCTTCTCGACGGGCTCTTCCGGCGGCACGATCCAATCGAGTCCGTGCTCATCGTCCATTTTGCCGAGCATGAACATCGCCTTGCCCGCAATCAGCGGCAATAGCGCGCGCATGAAGTCTTCAGCATCAACCGAAACGGCCTTCTGTGCCTGCCCTCGATCGACGACTTCCAGCACCTTGCCAAATCGTGGCTCGCCGTTCCGAAGCTGCGCTACCCGTGGGTCATTCCCCTGAATCATCTCCATCACCGTCGGGGCTTTTACGTCGGACGGATACCGCGCCTCCACGATTGTGCGTGGCGCATGCTTCTCTGGCGGATACAACTGCGTAAAACGCGGACGAAGTATCCGCGTCTGCCAATATTCCGCGCGCACGCCAACCTGCTCCTGCTGGATGCGATACTCAACCGTCCAGACCTCCGGGCCGTAGTGATTGGGGGCGAATCCGATGACCACGATTTCAAACAGCGGCTCATCACTCGCGATGTCGATTTTGTGATGAAGTTGACTCGTTAACGGCCGCAGCGTCTCGAGAAATGACACCCCGAAAGTCTCCAGATCCGGCTCGGCTCCCGTCGGATCAGACTGGTTTTTAGGGTCTCGCCTCCCAATCCTCTGATAGTCCCGGTCCAACCGAATCGGTTTAGGATCAGCAGGCAATCGCCATTCCGACGCGCCCAGGAGCACTCCAATGTGCATACTGTCGAGTTCCGCGACGCGCGGAGGCACCGATCCCGTCTCCACCGGATGATCGATCGCCGCAAAAACAATCACGTCATCCTTGGTCACGTGAACGATCACGCGCCCGCCCGCAAGATTGGCGATGATCTCGTTCTCGGTGTCCTGCGATTGGGCCGCAGCTCCACGGCAACTCGCCGCCACCACAAACGCGAGGACCACAATTCCGGGAATACCTAGCGATCGTAAATTACGCCTTCGTTCCATCGCACCTATCGTTTCTTCAAAGCTCTATCGTACGGCCACGCAACCCAACCGGATATAGCGAATTATTTCGTCGACGGCGACGACCCGGCGGCAGCGGCGGTTGCCTTCGCCTGCGTCAACAGTTTATCCAATTCGGCGCGATCCAAATAAACCCCGGCCCGTACCACTGCGTTAACTCTCTGCGTATTCGCAATACTCTCCAGCGGACTTCCGTCCAGAAGCACCAAATCCGCGATCTTGCCGGTCTCGACCGTGCCCAGATCGTGTTCGCGACCCAGGAACTTCGCCGCTCCACTGGTAGCCGCCGAAAGCACCTCCGCCGGCGTGAGACCCGCCCGGACCATCTCTCCCATCTCCCGATGCAAGCTTTCGCCGGGAATCACAAACGCATCGAGCGAATCCGACCCAACCAACAACGGTATTCCAGCATGATGCAATTCACCGGTTAGCCGCCAGTCATTCGCCGCTTGCCTCGCCAGCCACGCGGCCCGCTCCTTCATTTCCGCATCCTGCATCGAGTCTCGCCATTGTTTCGCCAGCGACGGCGGCACGAATGCCAGTTGCGGGTCATCTGCGCTCCAGTCCTCCGGATGCGCCGTGATATCCAGAGAAGCGAGGGTCGGCGTGACCCAGGTTCCATTTCGCTTCAGCGTCTGGAACAGCTGTGCGGCCTTCTCCTTATCGTACGTCGCGTCAGACTCGTGAGCGATCTTTTCCCACGCTACGGAGTCGCCCTTGTCCTCGGCCGCGATGAGCCGGACCCGCAAATCGTCCTCCTGGGAAGAAAACGACAACGAGAACGCGCTGTAAAGGAGATGTTCGATGCTGCGCATGCCCGCATTGGAGGCTTCCTGAGCGCTCACCTGAAATGGTAGATGCCCCGCGAACGGTATGTTTTGCTTCTTGGCTTCATCCGCAACCGCAAAGAACACTTCCTTCGACGGCACCGAAATAATTTTGATGAACTCCGCGCCACGGCGCTTCAAATCACGAACTGCGGCCCGCGCCTCGTCCACATTGGCGATTGGATATTGCTCCTCCGTCTTGTTCCCGCTACCCACTAGGAATGGCCCACAGGCAACGATATGAGGTCCCACCAAAGTGCCGGCTTCGATTTCGCGCTTCCAGGTGAGCAGGCTATCCAGATCGCCGCCCATATCGCGCACCCCGGTAACCCCGTTGGCAAGCAGTAGCGGAAGAAGAACCTGTTTGCTCCAGGCGGGGTCCGCATTCAGTCCAGCAATGTGAACATGCATATCCCACAAGCCCGGAATTAGAAATTTCCCCTGGCCATCAACGATGCGTGCGTCCTTTGGCAGCTTGACGCGTGCGGACGGCCCTATCGCCGCAATACGCCCGTTGACGATGACCACCGATTGGTCAGGTCGCACCGCGTTCGCGGTCGAATCAATGACACTGACGTGTGTCAGTACGAGCTGCGGCGAAGCAGCCGCCGCGCCGAGGAGCGCAGCTCCCGCCGCAAAAGGAAGCATCACCAATGCCAGCCGCGAAAGTAGCCTCACGTCACACTCCGACGGAACCGATTCCCTTCACATTTGGCTCACAGTATCACAAGCCCATGAACGCCGACCAAGCGCGGGGTGTTAAGTTCAGCCTCCGATTATGCGACTCATCGGGAGTTGAGCCGAAGATACGTCGGATCAGTGTAATTTTTGTTGGCGTGCTGGACGCTGAGTCAGTGTGGCTTCAAGAACTCGAAAGTTCCATGAAGAGCCCCCGCGGCACGGATGAAATCGCGGTCCACGAGAAGCCCGGACGTTTGAACCGGTACCCCATCGGGCTGGACCAAGTCGAAGCTTCGAATCGTCTTGCCTGAACTATCGAGCTGCAAGACCCTAGCTCCCGAAGCCACCCAGAGCGCCTTGGAGTCCTCGTCAAAAGCGGCGGCCGTCAGAACTTGCACACCGCCGTAATTCCCGGATTTCCTGTTCTCCTGATATTTCATCTTGGCCGCTGCCACGACTTGCTCCGGTACTTCCCCAGCGTCCAGATGCCATTCGGCGGTCAGCGTTCCGTCCGACTTGAACCTGCGAATCATCGGCGTAAGCATAAAGCGAAAGACATAATAGATGTTGTCCTCTCTGTCGACAACAATGGTTCCCATATTCAGAACAGCATTAAAAAAGCGGTCTTCGTCGATTTTCGCTGGAATCCCAATCCCACCCAAAAGCCTTCCCTGCCTATCGAAAACAGACACCAAGTTGTCTCTAGGAAATCCACTGACAAGAATCCTGCCGTCGCTCAAAACGCCTACGGATTCCGGCCTATTAGACGGAAAGGAACTGAGCAGCTTTCCATCGCTGGAAAAAATCTTAATTAAACCGTCCACGACAATCGCGTTTCCATCTCGATCCACCGTGAAGTCCTTTGGGAAGCGGAGGTCTGTGGGCTCCGATCCACCGCTGAGAATTTGTCGCATAGACGACCCCGAGTAATCCGATATCCAGAGCGAGCTGGGGGGCTTAACTGATCGAGTGAGGACGTAGAGTTTGTCGTCAGGCCCCTTTTTTATAGTCTCCGTACCGGGTATGGCTTCAAGGAGGATTTGCTTGTCGGCACGCAGCTCAGCCTGGGCATGGCTAGTCAGTGGCAAAACGAACAGCAGCAGCAGAGATGCGAGACAGATAGTCCCACAGGGAACGGGAAGCTCGGATCTTACGATTTGGTGTTTCATGGGTGGCGTCCTCTTGCGATTATTCGAAGGTTAGTGCTACCTGACGAGAGATGTCAAGGACGGCAATCTAGACTGAGGTAATGTCAGGCCTGCAACGCCAAGCTCGGGGTAGCAAGCTAATCCGCTTGATATCCGTGCAACCCAGAATCCAGCCCTGGTGCCTGATTAACGCGCGTCTCTACCAAGCATCGATGGCTTTCAGGGTTGCCTGCCATCCAGTAGAATAGACGCTGGAATCCGAGGATCGACGTTACATGGGCTTGCGCAAACCAAAGAGCATCAAGCACAACGGAAAGCGACTGACGGACATTCTCGACGCGCACGAGAAATTCTTCCGGGGACGCGACGGCGGCACGCGCGCGGACTTGAGCGGCGCCGATTTGTCTCGCGCCGACCTCAGCGGCATAAACCTGAGTGGAGCGATCCTGCGCAACGCGAATTTCGCCGAGAGCGATCTTCGCAAAGCCAAACTCCCAGGCGCCGATCTTTCCGCCGCCAACTTCCACAAGGCCGACTTGCGCGGCGCTGACCTGACGGAAGCGATCCTGCCCGGCGCCGACTTAAGCGAAGCCCAGGCCAGTGGCATCGAGTTCTTCCGCTGCGATCTTTCCAACGTCAATTTTCAGGGGGCGCAACTGCGCAATGTCAACCTGCGCCTTGCCAATGTAAACGGCGCCAAATTCACCGGCGCGGATATGGGAGTCGCGATTTTACGCGAGACCGATTTGCAGGGCGCGGATCTCTCCGGCGTGGATCTCTCGACGACGCTGCTGCCGAAGGGGTTTACCGCTCCGCAATCGAAACAGAAAACGGCGTAAGCATTCACACGGGATTCACAAATAGTGAATCCCAGGCACATATTGGCGATGCCACCATAGGAATCGCCATCGGCGCGTGATAGCCTCTCGCCGAAGAGCCGCCCCCTCCGAAGAAATTTGTGGCGACGACCGCTGCACAACTCGACACTTCCAGCACACGCGAGCGCGTGCTCGATATTGTGCGCAGCCTGCTAGTCGAATTGGGCAGCCAGGGCGCGCTGCCCATGCTCACTTCCGCGTCTCTGCTGGACCGCGATCTGGGACTTGGCAGCTTGGAACGCGTGGAGTTGCTCGCCCGCCTCGAAACCGAATTCGGCGTGCGCCTGCCCGATAGCGTCGCCGCGGAAGCGAACACCCCCGAAGACCTCACTCGCGCGATTGTCAGCGCGCCCGGCGCGGGCAATATCGAGGACGAAGCGCCCTCCGCGCTGCGCGCTTCTGTAACCGCGCAAAAGTTGGCGCGCGAAACCTCTCAAGCCGGCGCCTTCTCGGCAGAAACTTTACTCGACTTACTGCGCTATCGCGCCAAGCATGATGCCGATCGCGCGCACCTGCTCATCACCGAAGAAGACGCCGCCGGAAAGGAGCGCGATCTCACCCTCACCTTTGGCGAGCTTTACGCCGCCGCTCAGCGTTGCGCCCTCGAGCTTGGGCGCCGTGGCGTCCCCGCCGGTGGCCGCGTCTCGTTGATGTTGCCAACCTCCCGCGCGTTCTTCGTCACCTACGCAGGCATTCTTCTCGCCGGCGCGATTCCCGTACCGATCTATCCGCCGTTCCGCGCGGACCGCATCGAAGAATACGCCGCTCGCCAATCCGCCATTCTCAACAACGCGGAAGTTTGCCTCCTGCTGACCTTCCGCCGCGCCGAAGCCGTCGCACACCTGCTGGAGCCTCGCGTGCCTTCCCTCACCGCCGTCGTCGACGCGGAAAGACTCCTCGAGGCCGCCGACAAAGCCCCTCCCCCCGCGCCAGGCGCGATGTCTCCGCACCTGATCGGCAGCCGCAACCGCCGTTCCAGCGATATCGCTCTCTTGCAATACACCTCCGGTTCCACGGGCGATCCCAAAGGCGTCGTGCTCACGCACGCCAATTTGCTCGCAAACATGCGCGCCATCGGCACCGCAGTACAAATGGGTCCAGGCGACGTCGGCATCAGTTGGTTGCCGCTCTACCACGACATGGGACTCATCGGCGCGTGGCTGACCCTCCTGCAGTTCGGCATGCCACTGTGCGTAATGTCGCCGCTCGCGTTCCTGACGCGTCCCGAGCGCTGGCTGTGGGCCTTTCACAAACACCGCGGCACCATCGCCGCGGCTCCGAACTTCGCCTACGAACTCTGCGTGCGAAAAATTGCCGACAAAGACATCGAAGGCCTGGACCTGAGCTCCTGGCGCGTCGCCATGAACGGCGCCGAACCCGTCAACCCCGAAACCATGGAGCGCTTTACCGCGCGTTTCGCCCGCTACGGTTTTCGCAACGAATCCCACCTCCCCGTTTACGGCCTCGCGGAGTCCTCCCTTGCCGTAACCGTGCCGCCTCTCAATCGCGCGCCCCTGATCGATCGCATCGAACGCGAAACCTTCACGGTAGAAGGTCGCGCTGTGCCGTCTACTTCGCCGGAAATTAGCTCGATCTCCTTCGTCTCCTCCGGCTCCGCGTTGCCGGAACACGAAGTTCGCATCGTCGATCAATCCGGCAACGAAGTTGCCGATCGCACCGAAGGTTTCCTGTGGTTCCGCGGCCCATCGGCCACCAGCGGCTACTACCACAATCCAGCCGCGACGCAGAAGCTACTACCAATCGGTCCAGCCGCGAGTGCGGACGCATTTGCCTGGGTCGATTCCGGCGATCGTGCCTATCGCGCTGACGCCGAAATCTATGTGACCGGCCGCGTCAAAGACATCATCATCAAGGGCGGTCGCAATCTGTATCCGCATGAGGTCGAGGAACTCACTGCGCGCGTCGAAGGCATTCGCAAAGGCTGCATCGTTGCCTTCGGACTTAAGGACGAAGGCTCCGGCACCGAAAAACTCATCGTCGTAGCCGAAGTCCGCGAACGCGATGCTCGCAAGCTTGCCGCGATCTCTGCCGCGGTCACCGAACAAGTCTCCCGCGGCCTTGGTCTTCCCCCGGATCGCGTGGAATTGATTCCACCCGGAAGCATCCCGAAAACGTCGAGCGGCAAATTGCGACGCGAGGAAACCCGGCAACTCTTCCTCAAAGGCTCGCTCTCGGCCGGACGCGCGCCAGCATGGCTGCAAATCGTCCGTTTGGGCGCTGCCGGTGCGATGCGCAGTGGCGGCCGCGCCATCCGCTCGGCGGTGACCCGCGTCCTCGAAATCCTCTATGGTCTCTACTTCGGCGTGATCTTTCTCTTGTGGATCATACCCACTCGCGCCGCCGTCGCGCTCATTCCAGATCACCGCGCCGCGGGGCGTTTTACGTCCTCGGCTCTTAAAATATTGTTCGCGCTGGTTGGCCTGCGCGTTCGCGTCATCGGCAAGGAATATATGGATACGCCTGGCGCTAAAATCTACGCCGCAAATCACACCAGCTATTTCGATGTTCTGCCGATTATGCTTGGACTCGGCGTCTCGTATCGCTTCGTCGCCAAAAGAGAAGTTCTGCACATGCCCTTTATCGGAACCTTCCTGAAGCAGATGGGTCATCTCTGGTTCGAACGCACCGACAAGAGTTCCCGCCTCCGCCAGGCGGAACAGATGGAAGAACTTCTTCGCAACGGCGACTCCGTCTTCGTCTTTCCCGAAGGCACTTTCACCTCAGACGACGGCGTTCGCCCCTTCCAGTTGGGCGCCTTTAAAGCCGCGGTAGCCGCCGGCGTCCCCATCATTCCAGTCTCTCTGGCGGGAACGCGCAAATTTCTGCGCGAAGGCACCTACATCCCGCGGCCAACCAGCGTCACCATCACCCTCTCTCCCCCGATTTACCCCCAAGTGGCAAGCGTCACCAGCGTCGCCAATCCCGCGTCGCCCGGCCCCGAATCCACAAGCTGGCACGACCTCATCCGCCTCCGTGACCAAACCCGCGAAGCCATCGGACGCCACGCCGGCGAACCCATCCTGTAACGCCTAGTAACCATATTAGGGCTTGACAAAAACGTTACTAGGGAGCAAACTACCCTCGGTTCGTAGTGCGTTACCCTCCTGATCCACAGATCCCTGCAGTTTGAGTTCACGAAATGACGTTGTTTTGACGCCGAAATCCCCAAACCGTAACTCATTTAAAATGAACACTTACACAAGTCTATCAAAACAAATGCCTTTAACCACCTGTACAATGAACACTTACAAAAAAGGTAGGGGAGGGGGGTTGGCGACAACATAAACCAGCCGCACACCCATAACCCGCGCCGTCAGCGCTGAATGGTGTAAACCACCGTAATGTACGTATCGACCTCAACCCGCCGCCCGTTCAATAGCGTAGGCGTGTATCGCCACTGCCGCACTGCCTCCATCGCCGACTGGTAAAACATCGGGTCTCCCCCAACGGCTTCCAGCGATTGCACCGTTCCGTCCGTTCCAATGATCGCCCGCAATTCCACGCGCCCGGATCGCCCAGTCTGCCGCGCCAGTGGCGGATACACCGGTTCAACCCGATGCGTCAGCATCGCCGGGTCGATCTGCGTCACATGCACGACGTGCGGAGTCTCGACATGCGGCGGAGGTGTCGGCTCAGTAGGAGTTCGCAAGCCCACAAGGGGAATCGCGCCAGGCACATCGATTCCCGCGCCGGCGAACGGCACCGGATCTCCACCCAGATCTTGCGGCGGCTCATGAGTGACGACGTGCACGGGAATCGAATTCGGCTGGAAGTATTCCTCATGCCTCGGCGCAGGCACCGGCGGCTGTGACGCCGCAGGCTGCTGCTGCATCGGCCGTGAGTAGTACGGCGGCACCGGTGTCACATTGGCGAGCGCGATCCTCGCCGGTTTCCCGAGCAATGGAACCAGCACAATTGCCGCAAGAATCGCGCCTTGCAGCACAATCGACAAAACCAGCGACCGCCGCCGCACCTTTCGTTGACGCATCTGCTGCTCGGGATCGCCCTCCACAAGGCATCCCATCAATACACCGAAATCTTCGTTGGAAACCTGGCCATGTACGCGAGACATCACACACCTCCACACAAAAATGCTGCGAACCAATGGAAAGAATTTGCGGCGCCGGCATCCTGCGCACTTCGCACAGGAGACCGGCGCCGCGCTCGCAGGGATGTGAGGGTTGCGCGCGTCCTCACTCCCTTGGACACCGCCCCGCCAGACAAGTTCCCTCAGTCGATTCCGCTGTTTCGTGACCGCGACGCCGCCAACTCCTGTAGGCGCTGGGCTTTAGCCCGGCGGTCCATCGCAGAATTTCCGTCACGCCGTCTCCGTCAAAAGCTCCAAACACTTCGCACTCAACAGAAAAGAAGATAGTTATTCAGTGGTATCAAATTGCAACCCTACCGCATCACATGTCATGTGGACGTGGATCTGAAGGAGGCGAACCAATGGACCGGCGCAACATCGAAACTGTGGGCGTGCGCCGCACCGGCTGGGCCGCTCTGGACCGCGATCCGCAGGACGACAGAGTCGAATTCACCTGTCCGCACTGCGGTACTCGAGGCCAGAAAAATGCCCGGCGCGAGCGGACGCAATACCATTTCACGGATGGTTTCTTGCAGGATTTACAAGGCGAAGTAACGCAGTGCCGCTCATGCGGACAATCACTGCGCGTGGTGCCTGTCGTAATGCTGCACGACCAGGACGAAACGCGGCGCTTTGAAGCCGTATTTTCCGACGAACTGCCCGTAACGACGCACTAATTCTCATCAGCGACAAACGAAAGCGGGGCGCATTGCGAATGACGATGCGCCCTGCTTTTTTTGACGTAACTCGGCACCACAAGAAAAAAGGCGCGGCGAAAAATCGCCGCGCCCGAACTTACCTGTCTGTTCGTATTAAGTCCTAGTTGTGTCCGTGGTCATCGTCCCAGTTGTGTTCCACCCTCCACGAATGTCCTTCCACATCCCACCATTTGTGGTCCTGCTCCCAGCAATATTGACGAGCCTCGGACAATTCGTGCCGCGCGTGTTCGGCTTGCTTGCTGTCGTAGCCGTGATGTTTGATTGCTTCGTGCAAATTATGGTCGGCCTTTTCCGTGCGGTGCTGGCATTCCGCCTCACTAGCGCTCACGCGAGGCACGCCAGTAAAGAGCAGAAACCCGACGAGAGCCGCAAGCGTTACGAAAAGTTTCCCGTATTCCAGCATCCCGATACGCCGTTCATTTTGCATCCGCGCGTCTCCTGTTAATCGTTCTAGCTGGGTAGGACCCCACTATAGACGGGACGCGGTTGCCTCACTATCGGTAGACGACCGGAAAAGCGTAGGGGAAATCCTGTAGGAAACAGGACGGAAAGTGGGGAGAAAATATCCCTTAGAGGTCGGACTCCAATTCCAAATGGTACTTCTCCAATCCTCCCCGAATGCGGTCGAAGGCCTCGTCCACGGTGTCCGCAAACTGCAGCATCTTGTATTCGGCCTGACTGATCATGCCCCACCGCACCATGGCCCGGAAGTTCAAAACTTCATCCCAATACTTGCGGCCGTAAATAATAATTAAATTATTCTTCGGCAGCTTTCCGGTCTGCAACAGAGTCAGCATTTCCATAAGCTCGTCCATCGTGCCAAACCCGCCCGGAAAAACTATCAGCGCCTTGGCGATCTGCGCGAACCACAATTTGCGCATGAAGAAGTAGTGAAAATTTAAACTCAACTCAGGGCTGATATAAGGATTCGCGAACTGCTCGTGCGGCAGTTCGATCGAAAGCCCTATGGATTTGCCGCCGGCCTCCATCGCCCCGCGATTCGCCGCCTCCATGATGCCCGGCCCGCCGCCCGAGCAGATCACGAACCGCCTCGGCCGCGTTCCCAGGGTCATGGCCCACTCGGTGATGCGCCGCGACAATTCCCGCGCCTGTTCGTAGTAGCGCGACATCTCCAGTGCGCTTCGAGCGTCACGCAGCGTTTCCCGATGCGCGGTTCGCTGCGCTTTCACCCGCTCCATTGCAGCCTTGTTCTTCAATTTGCCAAAACGCGCCAGCGCGCTTTCCCGCGATTCGATGCGCGCAGATCCAAACATCACGATCGTATCGCCGATTCCCTCCTTCTTGAGCTGCACCAGCGGCTGCAGGTATTCCGCTAAAATGCGAATCGGCCGTGCCGCGGTGCTGTCCAGAAATGTCTGGTCTTTGTGCGGCGCCAGCGGTGCGTGCATCGGTTTCAGCTTCGGTTGTCGTACTGCCATCAGGCGCTCTCCAAAATGTCGATCATCCATTCTAGGAACTGCGGCGTCCCCCGGCAACGCTTGTCCCCGTACCTGCTTCGAATTCGATACACTGGGCGGGGAGGTTTCGCTATGAACCTGGCATCGCGATTCCTGTTGCTGGCGGTAATCGGCGCTATGGCATCCGTCTGGCCGCTGGCCGCGCAATCTCCGACCGGGCCGATTGCGCCGCAACCGGGCGTCGCTGTCCAGCAACCGCCCGCGCAGGCGAAGATTGGCGTCAGCGTCGCGCTCGTGAATACTCCCGTCACCGTGCGCGACTCCAAAGGCGAGATGATCAACACTCTGGACTCCAAAGACTTCCGCGTCACCGACAACGGTGTCCCCCAGCACATCCTGCATTTCGATATGGGTGGTGATCCCCTCTCGCTCGTGGTCCTGGTGGAAACCAGCTCGCGCATAGATCCGATCCTCCCTCAAATTCGCAAGTCCGGCATCGTTATCACGCAAACCGTCATGGGCGCAACGGGAGAAGCTGCGATCATTGGCTTCAACGATTCCGTCGACAAATTGCAGGAGTTCACCGCAAACGCCGACAAAATCGAAAAAACTTTCACCGATCTGCAGGCAGGAACGTCGGGGTCGAAGCTCTATGACGCCATGGCCGTAGGCGTCGAGATGCTCAGCGGCCAGCCGCAACCCACCGCCGACAAGCCCGGCCGGCGGCGCGTGATGCTGATTTTGTCCGAGGCCACCGACGTCGGCAGCGGCACGCAATTCGGCGAGGTCCTCCGCCAGGCACAACTCGCCAATGTCACCATCTACAGCGTCGGCCTCTCCACCACGCGCGCCGAGCTCCAGGCCGCTCCCAGGGACACTACACCGCAGGTTACCCCTCCCGGCACCTTCGGCACGCCGCCAATGCCCGGCACCGTGCAAACACCTGACACCGAAGCCGCCCGCTTAGGCAGCGGCGACCTGATACCCGCCATCGTCTGGGCTGTACAACACGCAAAAGATAAAATCAAAGGGAGTCCGCTAGCGCTGGCAACCGCAGGAACCGGCGGCGAACATCTCGCCACCTTCAAGGATCTCTCCATCGACAAAGCCATCGACGAAATCGGCGGCGAGCTGCACTCGCAATATTCCGTGACCTACGCCCCGACCGGCACCAACGACGCCGGCTATCACGAAATTAAAGTCGCCATCGCCAAACACGGATCAGGCAAATGGAAAATCCGCAGCCGCCCTGGCTACTACATAGGTCCGCCAGAAAGTTGACCGGCGAAGGAGTTTTTGTCGTCCTCACGCAATCTGCGTCCAGGACGTTAGGTCGCGAGTCGCCAGCAGTGCATCCTTGCGCGCATTCCACCGAATGAAATGAGGAGTCTGTGTATGTAGACGATGATGTTCGCGGGTAGCCCAGACCTCATGCAGTAGAAACACTCCACCCGCATCGAGCCCGCGGTGCAAGTCGTACCTGATGCACCCGTCCTCGCGACGCGTCGGACCCACAAGCGCCCGCAACTCCGCCTCGAGAAACGGCTCCTGGCCTTCCCGCGCCTTGAGCAAAACAACTAGCGTGACCGCATCCTTCGGCAGCTTGGCGTCTTTGGACATACCACGTTTACGTGGCCGGCTCGTGCCAGCCTTGCGCTTGCCCGCAGATTTCTTCGCCGCGCGTCTCGCCATAAGGCCGGGATTGTACTCCAACCCCGCCAAAACGCCAGCACCGCCAAAGCGTCGAAGGCGATCCTACGTGTACCGATGACCGAGGCCTCGTAGCAAGATCGCGCGCTACTTCTCCTCGTTCTTCCGCCCCGCATTCAAGCTGTCGAAATTCAAGATGGTATTCAGCACCAACGAATATGTCCCGCGGGTTTCTCCGCGATAAACCGGATTAATCGAAAACAACACCACATGCCCGTTACCCGAAGGCACATCCACCACCGCTGGATGCTGCGCGATCTCGTCGCCACCTTCGAGCAGACCGGAAATCAGCAGCTCCTTATTGTCGGCATAGCGCAAAATCACGCGCGGCCGGTCCGCTGGCGGAATCACTCGCGGATTGTTCATCTTCTGCTCATCCGTAACTTCCGGGCTTTCCCAAAGTTCTGGACTCGGCTCCTCGGGAGCCTCCACGCCAGCCCGGCCCACAGCGAAGTCCGGATCGTCCATCGTTCCCCGCCCCGTGGGCCGCGATTTCGACTGATTGCCAAGCTTCCGCCTTCGCCGCTCACCCGCAATGCTGCTGAGCGAAAAGATCGGCCCGTTGTCGCAATACACCGACACCTTTTCCGCATAGCCGTACGCGATCGGACTTGCGGTATCCACCAACCGCGCCCCCAGCACCGACCCGACAATGTTCATCTTCTGCGAAGGGCTGATGCTGACGCCGGTGCCCATTCCAATCGACAGCGCAAAGTTTGATGTATCGGTGGCGGTCAGCAGCACTCCACCCTTCGCCACAAACGCCTGCAGGCGCGCCACGCCCTCCCACCCAAGTCCCGGCCGCATATCGTCCGTCGAATCATTCTTCCCGACCAGGTTCGGTGTTTCCGGCGTGTTTTTCCACGGCAACGGATTTCCCCAAGCCATCGGCAATCCGTTGATAATCGCAGACGATGGCGCGTTGAATCCGACCGGCGGAAACAGGATCACGTCGTACTTCGAATTCAGATCGTCGATCTTCGCCACCGCCTGGGTGCTGATGTAATCGTACGGAATCTTCAAATCATCCAGCGCCAGCCGCCACCATCCTTCGGTCTGCGTGCTCAACCAGGTGTGCACGAAGGCCACGCGCGCCGCACGGACCGGGTGCGTCTTCACGCCGGGGGTAGCTCCCAGCGCAACGACTTGTAAACCTGCGTCGCCGGCAGCCTTCTCCAGATCGGAGCGGCCGACGCCGCGAACAAGGATCGAGCCGCGATTAAACTTCGTCCCGCTTACCTCAAATGGTTCCTCCGCCGCTTCCATCGAAGCATCTTTAAGTTTGTATCGCAGCGTTGCCAGCGTAGGCTCGGCGGTATTGTTGATCGCGAAAACCGATCCATCGCCTTTCACGCCGCCCGGCGTCCGCACGTCCTTTACGCGCTCCATCGCAGCGCTCAGCACTTTCACATCGGTGACTCGCGTAACCTGCACGCCAAACAACTCGCCAAACGTCCAACCGGTATCGTCGTACGGCGTCTTCTGCGGGTCGTCCGGACTCCAGTATTGATAGTCCAGCAGCGCGTCCGCGATTCTCGAATACGGCTGATCCATCCGCACGATGTAGCTGCCGGCCGGAAATTCGCGGGTGGTTGGCCCGTTGTCAGCATCCTTATCTTTGTCTTTATCTTTATCTTTGTCCTTGTCCTTCGACGCGTCGCCCTTGGCGGGCTTCTTGGCTTTTTTCGCCGGCAGCGTCACCGAAAACGAAGCCGTCGCCCGCGAAATCTCCACCTGCTGTTTCTCCAAGACCCGCAGCAACTCCCATTGCAGCTCGGGACGCGGATCATCCGCCGACAAGACGTAAGCCGCAGGCCCCTCAGCATTTGGCTTCTCCACCGAACGCTTCGCTTTCAAATAGAAATTCTTCAGAAACATCCGCTTGTTTTCGTTGAAGTAATGCAGCGATGTGAGAAGCCCGGTCTCTTCATAATTGTTGTTGTTGCGTTGCGACCACAAGGCCTTCGGCAGCGGTGGATTCTGTTTGAACCAAGTGCGCGCGTATTCTTCCGGCTCCAGCGTGCGCTCTTTGGTGTCCGCGCCGCCGTTCCCGAACGTCTCGTACAGCCGGCTGATGCCGTTATGCATGGCCGCGATGAACATCAAGTAGCCCGGCGACCAGGTGTCGAAATCTCCGTGCGTGAACACACCCGGCATGCCGAACTCGGTCATGTCTGCTACGTTCCGCGCGCCGATCATCTCCCACTCGTCTGCTAAAATCGGATCGATCCACGCGTTGTACGGCCCGTCGCCCACGGTGTTGTCGTACAAATAGGGCACGGACTCGTGCAGATCGTGAAGGACCTGCGCTTTCCACCCCGTGTAAGTCTTCAACACGTTTTCGGTCAACTTCAGAGTTACGCCCATGGCATCGCGGTTGTTGTCGTGCGCCACATACTTGCCCCAATAAATCAGCGGTGGATAAAAATCCTTGGGGTGCGCCAAATGCCAGCGGTAGATATCTACCATGCGATCGCGTCCATCCACTTCCACAACCGGTGTAATCAATGTGATGGTCCCTTCGCGAATCTCGCGAATGTAAGGACTCTCGTCGACCGCCAACCGGTACGCCAATTCCATCAACGCCGTCGGCGCGCCCGTTTCCGGCGAGTGAATCGTGCCAGTGATGTAGTAAATCGGTGTTGCCTGTGCCACGATCTTGTCGGCCTCGGCGTCATTCAGTTGAATCGTCCGCGGATCCGCTAATTTCGCGAGTCGCGCGCGGTTCTCCTCTAAATGTTTCAGATTGTCTTCCGACGACACCGCTACCGCGATCATCTCGCGCCCTTCTTCGGTCGTCCCGATCGAATACACTTTCACGCGGGGGCTGGCCTTCTCCAGCAAGCGCATATATTTGTAGACGTCCTCGGCGTACGGCAAAATTCCCGGCGCGCCCGCCACATCCCCTAGCACCACTTCTGGCGTAGGCACGTTCTTCGAAGCCGGCAAATAATCCACCAATGGCGAAGTAAAATACGGTGCCGTCGTATATTTCTTCATCTTTGCGGTATAAGCCTCATCCACAGCCTGCTTAGGATCCCGCGCGGGCACAGTCTCGCCGTCCCCCGCCCAAGCCGCTCCGCCCATCCCAGCCAGACACAACATCGCCGCCAGCACCCACACAACACGTACCAGTGTTCGACCGCCGTGAATCATTTGTTTCTCCCGGATTGTCCCTAAAATGAAACGCGGAATTGTATCAGGATTCCCAGCACGAAGCTTGATTAGGTGGTCGAAGAGCCGGCAAGGATGCCGGCGCTACCAGTCGACTCAAATCAAATCTCTAGCCACATAGACCCAAGGCCAATCTTTCAACCTAGACTTCAACGGATTCTCCGCCGTATAGCGAACCGCCCGCTGAAACTGCTCTCCGCCTTGAATCAAGTGATCGAAATACTCCCGCTGCCAGAAGGCCTGTCCCTTCCGGTCAAGAATCCTATTGGCTATTTGTCCCGAATAAGATTTCCAAGAATGCAAAATGTCCTCAAGCCGAAAGTCAGCCAGTGGCTGAACCACTACATGAACATGGTTCGGCATTATGCACCAGGCAAATAGTCGGCATCGCGTTCCGTCAAACTGGCGTAAGGTACACGCGACAAGCTCCGCAATGCGAGGAATCCGCAGATGGCAAGCGCCACTTCCTCGCTCAAGGTATTTCTCGATTTCTCGTGACGTCTTCCGGGCTGCATCCACGTGTTCCGCGAAGCGAGTGCGTAGAGTCGCAATCACAGATCGAGGCACCGAATCCGCTAATCGAAACGTAACGAAATAAATCCCGCCTTGCGTCTCCCAGTGAGGCAGGCGCCCGCGACTTCGAATCTGAGCAATCGCCATATATGTTCAGGCTCGTACCGCCGGCATCCTGACTCCGATCGTCCGTAGCCCTCGAAAAAACGCCAGCAAGGATGCTGGCGCTACCAACTAGCGCAGGAGCCAGCCGCCGATCAACGCGCTGATTACAAAGCGCGCCAGCCACCCCAGCGAATGTGAGATGCCGAGCAGCGGATTCATCTTGAGCCACACAATGTTGCTGAAGATAATCGGAACCGCCGCTGCAACCCACACAAGTTCCGCCATGTGCAGCTCACTTCGAACCGTAAGTGCGTCCACCCATCTGCAGAGCCAAATGAACGCGGCGCAACTGAGGAATCCCAACAGTGAAGAGACAACTATGTAACGCGTATCGCTCTGTCCCGGTTTGATACGCCAAATTTCCGGCGTGTCGAGATATTTCCCGTGAAACAACTTCCCCATGAACAACCAATCTGTGAATGACGAAGCCACTCCGGACGCCCCAACCGCCAGGACGAATCGCACCATAGATCACCCCCGGAGGCGCATTCTAGCCCCGATGCGCTATTCCGCGGGCATGAATGTTATGCAGACCGGCGCCGGCACTTCCTCGACCTGGCCCGTCGGCGTCAATGCACCGCTTGCCGCATCAATTCGAAACACGACAATGTTGCCGGAGTCTTGATTCGCTGCGAGCAAAAACTGGCCAGTGGGATCGATCGCAAAATTCCTGGGAGTCATGCCCTTCGTCGGAAATAAACCTGCCGCGGTCAATGTGCCTTTGTTTGGATCGATCCTATAAGCGCCAATGCTGTTCGCGGTTCCCCGGTTCGACGCATACAGGAATTTCCCCGAAGGATGTACCACGATCTCGGCGGCTTCACGAACACCCGTATAATCCTTCGGCAAGTTCGGCAGCGTCTGCAGTTGCGTCAGCGACCCTTTCTGCGCCGAGTACGAGAAAGCAATCACCGACGAACCCATCTCGGTAATCAGGTAAGCGAACTTCCCATTCGGATGAAACGCCAGGTGACGCGGCCCGGAACCAGGTTTCACCTGCGCGTACGGCGGATTGTTCGGTGTCAGCTTGCCTTGAACATCATCAAATTTGTAGATCATCACATCATCGAGTCCCAAATCCGCCGCCAGTGCAAATCGGTTGTCGGGAGACACGCCAATCCAGTGCGCGTGTGGCCCTTCCTGGCGCTCCTTGTCCACGCTCGAACCCGAATGCTCGACAAATCCTTTCACCAGGCTCAAGCTGCCGTCGTCCTGTATCGCAAAGGTGGCCACGCTGCCGCCGTCGTAGTTCGCCGCCAGCACAAATCTGCCGGTCTTATCGAGCGATACGTAACAAGGCCCCGCCCCATGGGTTGACACCTGATTCAAGAACTTCAACGTTGCGCTCTTTTTATCGATCGCAAACGAGCTAATCGCGCCACTCTTCATCCCGTTGAAATCGCCGATTTCATTCACCGCATACAAATATTTCCCATTCGGATGCACCGCCACAAACGAAGGATCGACTGATTCGGCCGCCAACCCTACCGAAGTAAGCTGCCCCGTCGTTGCGTCAAACCGATACGCGTAGATCCCCTTGCTGGTCTGCTTTGTCGTATAGGTGCCGACGTAAACCAGATACGTTCCGGTCGGCTTCTGCGGCTTTGCAGCTGCAGGAAGAAAAAGAGTGGCGGCGACAGCAATGAGCTGGAGGGAAAAAAGTCGACGTGGAATTTTCATAGGGCCAAGATTGTAGCATCGGGCGTAACGCCACTACGCCCTAAATGCAAATCGGGCCAGGGACATGGCCCTTGACCCGACTTGGAAAACGCGGTGCGATAACGACGCCGCAGTCTACATCACTTCTTGTCTTCCTCGTTCTCCTCTTGCAGCACTGCCGCCGCAGCTACGGAATCATCGTCATCCAGCCGCAGCAATCGCACGCCCTGCGTGGAACGTCCCGCCTCGCGGATCTCGTTGGCGTGCACGCGAATCACTTTGCCGTTGTGGGTGATGATCATCACGTCGGACTCTTCGTTCACCTGCAGCGTGGCCACAACGTAGCCGTTGCGATCGGTGGTCTTCATGTTCACGACGCCCTTGCCGCCGCGGGAAGTAATGCGGTACTCCGCCAGCGGAGTGCGCTTACCGAAGCCCTTCTCGGCTACGGTCAGCATCAAGGTTGTCAGGGAATCCTTGATGTGCTCGTTCTCGAGCTCTTCGAGATTTTGCGATTCCTGTTTGTGCTCCTTCGCGATGATCGTAAAGTCTGGCTGTACCGCGTCCATGCTGACGACGTAGTCGTCCTTGTCGAGATCCATGCCGTTCACGCCGCCGGCGTTGCGTCCCATTGGGCGTACTTCAGTCTCGCGGAACAGAATCGCCTGACCTTCGTGACTCGCGAGAAAAATCATCTGCTTGCCGTCCGTCAGCTTCGCGCCGATCAGCTCGTCCTTGCCGTCCAGGTTGATGGCGATGATGCCCGTCGAGCGCGGATTCGAGAATTCCATCAGCGTCGACTTCTTCACCGTGCCGCTCTTCGTGGCCATGAACACGAAGCGCCCTTCTTCTTCCAGGTTGCGCGAAGCGACGAGCGCCGTCAGCTTCTCGTCTTCCTGGAATTTCACCAGGCTCGAAATCGCTTTGCCACGCGTCGCTGCCGCGGCTTCCGGCAATTCGTAGACCTTGAGCCAGTACACGCGGCCCTTCGACGTGAACAGCAAAATGTAGCTGTGCGCCGAAGCGATGAACATGTGCTCGACGAAATCTTCTTCCTTGGTGCGCGCGCCAATGCGCCCCTTGCCGCCGCGCGATTGGTGCCGATACGTTTCCGCCGCGGTGCGCTTGATGTACCCCGCGTGGCTGACGGTGATCAGCATCTCGGTATCGGCGATCAGATCCTCGAGTTTGATTTCATCGACCTTGTCGACGATCTGCGTCCGGCGGTCATCGCCGTAAGCCTTCTGCACTTCCTTGAGTTCGCCGGTAATGACCTGCTTGAGTTTCTTCTCGCTCGAGAGAATCTCTTCCAGTTCAGCGATCAGCTCGCGGATCGACTTCAATTCCTTAAGGATTTCGTCAACCGAAAGCTGTGTGAGGCGATGCAACTGCAATTCAAGGATCGCGTCTACCTGCACTGGCGTCAGGCCGATCACGCCGCCGCGGGCGGCCACGGCTTCGCCTTCCAGCGGGCCGACCTTGTACTTGCGGCCATCGAGCTTGACGCCCGCGACCTTACGAGGCTTCCCGTTCTCCGTGATCGTGACGTCTTGCTCGGTGAAATAGGCGAGCAAGTTTTCCTTGGCCTGCGCACGGCCGGTGGATCCGCGAATGATGCGGATCACGTCATCGAGATGGTCGAGCGCGATCTGGTAGCCCACCAAAATGTGTTCGCGCTCGCGGGCCTTGCGTAATTCGTACGCGGAACGCCTGCGCACGACTTCGACGCGATGATCGATGAACAGCTTGATCATCGGGATCAAGCCAAGTTCGCGTGGCTGCCCCGCGACGATCGACAACAGGATCATGCCGAACGATTCCTGCATCTGCGTTTGCTTGAAAAGATTGTTCAGGATCAGCTGCGATTCTTCGCCGCGCTTGATTTCGATGACGATGCGCATGCCCTCGCGGGAGGACTCGTCGCGAACGTCGGCGATGCCGTCGATCTTTTTATTTTGCACCAGCTCGGCGATGCGCTCGATCAGCCGCGCCTTGTTGACCTGATACGGGATCTCGGTGATGACGATGTTCTCGCGGTCCTTGCCGACCTCTTCGATCGCGGCCTTCGCGCGCATTACAAAGCTGCCACGGCCGGTTCGGTACGCGGCCTCGATTCCTTCACGACCGGCAATGTACGCGCCAGTCGGAAAATCGGGGCCCGGCACCAGCTTCATGACTTCCTTTAGCGTGGTATCCGGTCTTTCGATCAGCAAAATCGCCGCGTCGATAATTTCACGCAGATTGTGTGGCGGAATATTCGTCGCCATGCCCACCGCGATGCCGCTGGCGCCATTCACCAGCAGGTTGGGAATGCGCGACGGCAGAACCACGGGCTCTTCGCGCGTCTGATCGAAGTTCGGAATGAAATCGACGGTCTCTTTTTCCAGGTCGGCGAGAATGTCTTCCGAAATCTTCGCCAGCCGCGCTTCCGTGTACCGCATCGCCGCCGGAGGATCGCCATCCACCGAACCGAAATTTCCCTGCCCGTCGATGAGCATGTAACGCAGATTGAAATCCTGCGCGAGTCGAACCAAAGCAGGATAAATCACCGCTTCGCCGTGGGGGTGATAGTTGCCGGAGGTATCGCCGCAGATCTTCGCACACTTGCGGAAGCCGCGATTCGACGCGAGGCCAAGATCGTTCATGGCCACCAGGATGCGCCGCTGCACCGGCTTGAGGCCGTCGCGCACGTCGGGTAAGGCGCGCGCGATGATCACGCTCATCGCATAGTCGAGATACGACTTGCGCATCTCCGCTTCAATATCAATCGGCAAAAGTATCGATGTGTTTTTCTCGTCCGCCATTGTTCCTCAGCTTGTCAGTTTCGTTTGCTCGTCTGTTCCAGCGCGTACGCTTTCACCATGTCGAAAGCGTCCGCAGCGTTCATAAATCGTTTAACAACGAAATATTCTTCCATCCGCCGCAAGAAATCATCGCGTTTAGCTTCGCTTGCAAAATCAATCGCCACTCCGCCGTGATTGTCCGGCGTCTCCGTCGGCGTGGCGCGAAACTCGCTGCAGCTCAATCCGCGCAGCCCTGGCAATGTCGTCCATCCGAGTTGATAAATCATCGATGACTATTAAATATCCAGGTTTTGGACGTCGAGGGCGTTGTCCTCGATGAATTTGCGGCGCGCTTCGACGTTTTCGCCCATCAGCGTGGTGAAAATATCCTCGGCGGCGACGGCGTCTTCCAGCTTTACCTGGAGTAGCGTGCGCGTTTCCGCATTCATGGTGGTTTCCCACAATTGCTCGGCGTTCATTTCGCCCAGGCCTTTGAATCGAGTGATCGTAAAATCTTTTTTGGCGTCTTCGACCACGTAGTTCAAGACGTCTTGCGCCTTTTCTTTCGTGACTTTGGTGCCGTTGTTGGTGATGACGAACGGCGGCTTGTTGAATTCGTCGATTAATTTGGCGAGGCCACGCAGCCGCTTGTATTCCGCGGTAGAGGCGAGCGCCCAGTTAATCTTCTGGCCGTGCGGCGGACCAAACTGGATTTCGTACAAGCTGTGTTCTTCGTCGAAGACAACTTTTCCTTCCAGCTTCAGCTTGGCCTTGTCCACTTCCTTCAAGAGTTTCTCGATGGCTTTCTTGTCCTCGAAGTCGGTCTTTTTCTCCAAGCCACTTTCGACCATCAGTTCCACGAGGCGGGGATCGCGCAGGCGTCGCGCGAGTTTCGCGGCGGCGGCCTCGAACTCCTGCACGTTCAGCAGGAATTTCGTCAGGCTCGCGCCTTCCAGCGACGCGCCTTCCTTGGGCTTCACCGCGTGATCTTCTGTGGCGCGCTTCATCAGTTCGTGCGCGAAATCATTTTCGTCGCGAATGTAGCGCTCGGTCTTGCCGCGCTTCACGCGATACAGCGGCGGCTGCGCGATGTAAATGTGCCCACGCTCGATCAATTCCTTCATGTGGCGGAAGAAAAACGTCAGCAGCAGTGTGCGAATGTGGCTGCCGTCCACGTCCGCGTCGGTCATCAGAATCACTTTGTGATAGCGCAGCTTCCCGGCATCGAAATCGTCCTTGCCAATGCCGGTGCCCAGCGCGGTGATGATCGCGCGAATTTCCTCGTGGCCGAGCATCTTGTCGTAGCGCGCCTTTTCGACGTTGAGAATTTTGCCCTTGAGCGGCAGGATCGCCTGGGACTTGCGGTCGCGGCCCATCTTGGCCGAGCCTCCGGCTGATTCACCCTCAACGACGAACAGTTCGCATCGTGCGGGATCGCGCTCCTGGCAATCCGCCAATTTTCCCGGCAGCCCGCTGGAGTCCATCGCCGACTTGCGGCGCGTCAGCTCGCGCGCCTTGCGAGCCGCTTCGCGCGCCCGCGCAGCTTCAATGCACTTTCCAATGATGCGGCGCGCCACCGTGGAATGCTTATCGAACCATTCGCCGAGCCTCTCGTTGACCAGCTGCTCGACGTCACCCTTGATGTCACTGTTGAGTTTTCCTTTGGTCTGGCCTTCAAACTGAGGCTGCGGCAAACGCACGCTGACGACGGCAACGAGGCCTTCGCGCACATCGTCACCAGTGATCGTGACTTCGTCCTTCTGCTCTTTCAGCATTCCCGCCGATGAGGCGAAATTGTTGATCGTACGCGTCAGCGAAGAGCGGAAGCCAGAGAGATGCGTTCCGCCGTCGACGGTGTTGATGGTGTTCGCAAAAGCAAAAACGTTTTCGCCGTAGCTGTCGTTGTACTGCAGCGCGATTTCGATCTCGACAGTGCCTCGTTTGCCCTCAATGTAGATGGGCGAGTCGTGGAGCGTGGACTTTCCGCGATTCAGATGTTTCACGAATTCGGCGATGCCGCCGGTGAAGCGGAATTCCGCGGTTTTCTCCGTGCGCTCGTCGGTGAGCGTGATCTTCAGGCCTTTATTCAGAAAGGCCAGCTCGCGCAGTCTGTTCGCCAACGTATCGAAGCTGTAGACGCTCTTATCGAAAATGGAAGGATCGGGGTGAAACGTGACTTTCGTTCCGGTCTTGCGGGTTTTTCCCGTTTGTTTCAGCTTGGAAGTGGGCTTGCCTTTTTCGTAGGTCTGTTCCCACACCGCGCCGTCGCGCGAAATTTCCAGCTCCAGCCAATCGGAAAGCGCATTGACGACGGAAACGCCTACGCCGTGCAATCCGCCGGAAACCTTGTAGGTATCGCTGTCGAACTTGCCGCCGGCATGCAGCACTGTGAGCACGACTTCCGCGGCGGGCCGCTTCTCGGTGGCGTGCATGTCCACAGGAATGCCACGGCCATTGTCCACAACCGTGACGGAATCATCGGCATGCACGGTCACGTTGATCTCGTCAGCGTACCCGGCCATTGCTTCGTCCACCGAGTTGTCCACCACTTCCCAAACCAAGTGGTGCAAACCCATCTCGCCGGTCGAGCCAATGTACATCGCGGGACGCAGGCGCACGGCTTCCAGGCCAGCGAGCACTTTGATGGACTTCGCGTCGTACTTGTGCCCGGCCGCCATCGGCGCGGTCGCGTTATCTTTTCCTTGAATCTCTTCTCGATCGCCCATTCCATCTCCCATCTACATTGCCGCGCGCGGCGCTATGCCGCGAAACAGGCAGCGCAAAACAAACCGCGAGACGCGCGGAAGCGCAGCCGCTGAAAACTTCGAATCAAAAACTCTGTGAAGCGAGGAAAGGCTGTTGCGGACTTATCCGTACGTCGCCTTACCCTTTGGCGCCGATCGTGTATGACCGGAACTCGTAGGGCCCCTGCTCCATCCCGTCTCGCGCAGCGAGACGTGGCGAAGACTTGTTACCCCGGAAATTCTCCCGGGGTCCAGCTCCAAGCTCGTAATTCATGGCCCCTGGCGCAGGGCCGACCACAGAATCATTTCACTTGGCGGACGTGCCCCGATCACTCAGGGCGGGCCGATTAGAGGAAACCAAATACCGTAAATAGTGTACCCGAACGGCTCGGGAATTCAAAGCAAAAATGAGCATCCGGCGATAAGTAAGCAGCTTATTTTCAGTTGTTTAGCCATCGTAGCAGATCGTCAGGAGTCGTCGCGTGCAGGTTGCGGGAATTGGCAAAATAAAGGCGCCCGGGTGCGTTTGGGGCTTTGATATTCCAGTTTGGAATGTCAAAAATTAGCAACCCGATCGACTATTTGCTACTGGCTCAACGCTCGTGACGGTTTCTGAACAGAGTGAAATCCGATCCCGGATTTTGGCTTCGCTGTCGGCTCCAGCATCTGTTTGATCGCACTGAAAACAACTTCGAATTTCGCATCATAGCGACGTTCCAACTGTTCGATTTTCTTGCGTAACTCTTCGTTCGTTGCCACCGCGCGGCGCAACTCCACAAACGCTCGCATGATAGCGATGTTGACTTGGACTGCGCGTTCGCTGCGCAATACAGTGGAGAGCATGGCCACGCCTTGCTCTGTAAAAGCGTAAGGCAGGTACCTGGTGCCGCCTCTTCCGCGAGGTTTTGATATTCCAGATTGGAATATCAAAAGAACATGCTCTTTGGCTGTGAGCCGGAACATGAAATCCCGCGGAAACCTGTCGCGATTTCGGCTCACTGCCTTGTTCAAGTTGAAGTTGCTGATTCCGTAGAGAATTGCTAGATCCGCGCCGAGCATTACGCGAGTTTCGCGGACGAGATGAATTCTGTTCGAAGCCAACGAGACCGGAATAATAGCGTGGCGACTGGAAGTTCTCATTCCATTAATTTATCTATATAGTAATGCCTGTGTCAACCGGTCAGATACGCATGGGCATGATGATGTAGCGGTAGCGGTAGCTTTCGTCGGCGAGCGGGCGCATCTGGCCGGCGGACTGTTCGTCCTTCAGCTCGATGCTGATCGGGCCGTCGGCCGCAGCGCCGAGAAAATCAAGCATGTAGCTGGAATTGAAACCGATGGAGATGGGGTCGCCCTTGTATTCCTTCTCGATATTTTCTTTTGCTTCGCCGTACTCGGGACTCGAAGCGGAAATTTCAATGCCTTCTTTGGAGACGGCAAGCTTTACGGCGTGGGAACGCTGGTCGGCGAGTTGAGAGACGCGGCGCACAGCATCGCAGAGTTCGGTGCGTTCCAGCGTGACGGTCTTGTTGTTGTCGCGCGGCAGGACGGCCTCGTAGTTCGGGAACTGGCCTGTGAGAATGCGCGAGATCAACAAGCGGTGACCGATCTGGAAAAACAGATGGCTTTCGTCCTTGGCGAACTCGATCTGCGCGTCGGCACCCGCGGCGCTGGCGAGTTTTTCGACTTCGTCCATAGCCTTCTTCGGGATCAACACTTTCATTTCGCCATTCAGGCCGGCTAATTTCTGATCGGTCTCGGCAAGCGCCAGGCGGTGGCCGTCGGTCGCAACCATAGCCAATGTGTCCGGCTTCAAAATCAACAATCCGCCGTTCAGCGTGTAGCGTGATTCTTCCATCGAGATGGCGAACTTGGTCTTTCCGATCAAGCTTTCCATCACCGGCGCGGAAATTTTTACCATCGTGTGCGGCATCGCCGGCAACGCTGGAAAATTTTCCTTCGCCATGCCGACGAGCTTGTACTTCTTCCTCTCGCTGACGATCTCTACCCAATGATTTTCAAGCAGTCTGAACTTGATCTCACCGTCGGGCAGTAAGCGGACCAGCTCCAGAAGTTTTTTCGCGGGGATCGTCCCGGCGCCTTCTTTCTTCACTTTCGCTTCGCACGACGTGCGAATGCTCAGCTCCAGGTCGGTCGCCGTAATCGTGAGCTGGCTGCCTTTCACCTCGACGAGCAAATTCGACAGAATGGGGATCGTCGTTTTTCGTTCGACAACGCCCTGCGTGGTGGTGAGTTCGTTCAACAGCGCGGACTTGGATACGCTAAATTCCATCGCTTGATGATCCTCGCGTGCGCTTACAGGTGCGGTCATTTTTTGTGCGACCAGGGACGGTCAGCCGCCTCCCTTGCTGGATTCTACCGCTGCCGTACTGTACTAGCTTTCGCGCAAAGTATAAAGCCCAACAAAGGCCAATCGAGGCGTTTGTACTGTGGAAATGCGGTGGTTGACGACGACTGCGCCTCCCGCTCAACAAGGTAGTGGGATGGCGGGATTTTGCACAGCCAAGAACGACTACAGTCAGAGCAGAAGATTTTGATTTTTTGAGAAGCTATAAAGCTTGTTGTTGTGATGAGCGCTGTGGAAACGTGGAAAAACGTCAATCGCCACTGCCTTGGCCGCGAAACACATCTCGATCACAAGTGGCGAATTGTGAGAACCGAGGAAATCTGCTCGCGACCAGTGTGACACAATGCTTGCGACTACTTTCGTGCACAAGTCGTCCACATGAAATCCGCACCTTTCGCAAATTTTCTCCACACGGCACAACGGAGTGCGCCTGCCTGCGACGCCAACGCGAATGTGCATCGAGGCACGCGCTATGATCCAGACTAAAAAATTATGACCGTGGTTAAAGGGCGGTGCCGAGCAGACGCAGTCCCACAGGTGTTCACCGTTTTTGAAAAGCTGAGAGTGCGTCGGAAAGGTTTGGAAGCTACTGCAACGCATCCATGAGGCGCGTGATCGTGCGGTTCAGATCTTTGTCTGATCGCCGCATCTCTTCGATCTTGTGGATGGAGTGCAGCACCGTAGTGTGGTGCTTGCCGCCGAATTGGCGGCCGATCTCGGGAAGCGACGCGGTCGTGAGCTGCTTGACGATGTACATGGCCACTTGCCGTGGGAAAGCGATCGCGCGTGTGTTGCTGCGGACTTTCAGGTCCTGCTCGCGCAAATTGAAATGCTCGCTTACGCGCTTTTGGATCAAATCGATGGTCACGCGCTTTTCCTGCGAGGCGATGATGTTGCGCAGCACCTGCTGAGCTGTAGCCAGAGAAACCGTGGCGCCCGTAAGCGAGGCGTATGCCATCAAGCGGGTCAGCGCGCCTTCGAGTTCGCGTACGTTGGACTTGATGGCGCGCGCGATGTATTCGGCCACGTCATCCGGCAGCATGAAGCGTTCGTTGTCCGCTTTTTTTTGCAGAATCGCAATCTTGGTTTCCAGATCGGGCGGTTGGATATCCGCAATCAATCCCCACTCGAATCGCGAACGCAATCGCTCTTCGATGGAATTGATATCTTTCGGCAGGCAGTCCGAAGAGATCACGATCTGCTTCTGCTGCTCGTAGAGCGCATTGAAGGTGTGAAAAAACTCTTCCTGCGTGCGTTCTTTCCCGGCGATGAACTGGATGTCGTCCACGAGTAGCACATCGACGGTGTGGAAGCGGTCGCGGAAGCTGATCATGCGGTCGAAGCGCAGCGAGTTGATGACCTCGATGGTGAATTTCTCCGCGCTCACATAGCTCAAGCGCATCGCCGGGTTACGCTTCTTGATGGTGTGCCCGATAGCGTGCATCAAGTGCGTTTTACCCATCCCCACTCCGCCGTAAAGGAAAAGCGGGTTGTAGGCTTTGGATGGCTGCTCGGCCACCGCGCGCGAAGCCGCGTGCGCAAACTCATTAGACTTGCCAACCACGAAGGAATCAAACGTGTAACGCAAATTCAGCTGATGATCGCTGCTCTCGAAATCGAGTTTCGACTGCTTGATCGCGACGACCGCGGGCGCAGCAGCAACAACCGGCTCTTCCTCGGTGCAAACGTACTGCACACGAGTATTCGGCACCCCAATCTCGTGGAAGACGGCCTTAACAATTTCACCATAGGTGCGCGTCAATACCTGGCGAAAGACAGCGCTGGGAATCTGCACAAACAAGGTCTCGCCCTCGGCACGATTCAACCGCGTGGGCTGAAACCAGGTAGTGAAAGTGTTGATGCTGACTCGGGACTTCACGCGCTCCAGAAATTTGTCCCAGGAGTTCACCGCTTCCTGGTCGCGTCCAAGTTGAGTGGCTGTTGTCATCGCAAAGAGAATACTCGTCCCGCGCTATTTCCACAGATGTTTAAAAGCTGTGGAAAGCGGGCCCATCTACATCTTTCTATAGACTACGGGGTTCAACCCTCGCTGGAAAGTGCTGTGTTGCCGTGCCCCTGATGTCTCACGAGCGACCTGGCCATGCGTACAGGCCAATTCACGCCGCTATTAGACAGCGCGGGATTGTCCCTGATTGGTGCGTAGCAGGCAAGCGAAAAGTGTGCGAAGACACGGTGCGAAGCACGGAGTCGTTCACACCTCGTGCACAGTTTTTCCACAAGCTTCACAGCGCGCTCGTCTCCTGTGATCTGCGGTGATTTAAAAGAGATTTGACGAATATCTCGCAAGCACTCCTCTGTTTCATCGGGCGCAGCGATCAAATGACCTGAGGAAAACTCGCGCTACGGTTTAATTTTTTTCTCGGGCCGCTCGAATTCATAGATGCCAATTGGATCGCCGCCGATGATCAGGCGCCCGGGTTCGATCAGAACAGTGTTCGCTTCCAGCCGCGCGCCCTCCGGCGTGTAGAGCTGATAGCTGGCGCGCCGGTTTCCGTCCTTGTCGAAATGCAGCAGCGTGTTCCCAACCGCCATCCAGACCTCTCCGTTAACCGGGTCGATTCCCACAGCGGTCAGGATGCGCTTGAAAGTCGGCGCTTTCTGATGCTTCTCCTGCCGCACAATTTCGCGCCGAATGGCTTGCGCCGCCGGCGCGGCCTCCACTGCCAGGTACTGGATGTCGGGGCCCGCGCCATACCCGTTGCGATCGTATTGCCGGACGGTCGGCTCCGGCGTATACCCAAATCCATAGTAGAGATGGCCCTGCGGGTCGCTCACCAGTTGCCCGACGTTCAGGAAGCGATTCAGATCCTCGCGGTCCGAAATCTGTTCAGGATCACCAAACTCGCGAACATCCCGCCCATTTTTGTCGAAAACGATCACGAGATGTTGTTCCCGTAGCGTCGCGACGGCGACCTCGCCTTCCCCAAGCGCGGCGACCGAAACCGGCGCGGTCACGGGAATCGACCGCACCAGCGTGCCATCCGAATAGAAAACCTGGATCGCGTTTACGCCGCGGTCCGCCACATAGATGCGGCCGTCCGCGTCCATGTCGCAATCTTCACCGAAAGTAATTCCCGCTCGACCCGATTTGGGATTCACCGCTCCCGCGCCGGCGGCCTCCGCAATGGCCAGGACCTGCTTGCTCTGCTTGTCGAAAACGAGCAGACCCGGCGATGGCGATGCCAGTACGACAATGCGGCCGTCCGCCCCGTGTCTTACTGTTCGCAACCCGGGCCCCACGGTCGGGAAAAGCCGCGTCTTCGCAGTCAGTTCGCCTTCTCCCTGGGCGAACAAGCTGCCTGCGGCGAGAGACGCCAGCAGACACAAAACCGCCGCAATGCTCGACATCCGAGCGTTCTTTTGTTGCATGAGTCCTCAGATTACTGTGGGACGTTGCAGCGTTGCTCCGGGTTGCAGCCCGGATCAGGCCACTGGCGGCGTCGCTGCCCGGCCTTGCGGTAACTAGTCGCTACGCAGCCTCAGCCGCTCGATCGACCGCGCCTGCAAGCGTCCCGCGGCATTGCGGGGCCCGCTGTCATCCGTCTCAACCAGCACGCAATTCATCTGCACGTCGCCCGGAGCCACGTCAAACCGTGCAGGCAGCCCGTCCAAGAAGCGCTTGATAATCCCCTGGCGGTCCATGCCGATCACGCCATCGTGCGGCCCGGTCATGCCCACATCGGTAATGTACGCCGTGCCCTGCGGCAGCACGTGTTCGTCCGCGGTGGTCACGTGCGTATGCGTGCCCACCACCGCGGTTGCGCGGCCGTCGAGATACCAACCTAGCGCGATTTTCTCGCTGGTGGTTTCCGCGTGCATATCCACCAGCACAAATGCCGTGTCCGGCGGAAGCTTGGCTAGCTCCGCATCGGCCTTGCGAAACGGATCGTCAATCGCCGGCAAGAACACGCGACCCTGCAAATTGATGACCGCGTACTTCACGCCGTTCTTCGCTGAGCCAACGTACACCCCACTTCCGGGACTCCCCTCCGGGAAGTTACAGGGACGCAGCAGCCGCGGCTGATGGGGCATGTATTCCAATACTTCCTTGCGGTCCCAACTATGGTTCCCGCCCGTAAGCACATCGATGCCGTTCTGCAACAGGTCATCCGCGATCTTCGGCGTAATCCCGAAGCCGGAGGCGGAGTTCTCCCCGTTGGCGATCACCAGGTCGATCTGCCGATGCGTCACAAGATCCGCCAGGCGTTCGCGGACAATCTGCCGCCCCGGCGAACCCACGATGTCTCCAATAAAAAGTATGCGCATGAGTTAGAGGTTATCGCATCGGCGCGCATGTAGGCGCCGGCCTTCAGCCCGGCGTCCGGTATGAAACGCACCCTGCGAAATATCCCGCCAGATCTGACGACGGAGTTCTGAACGCGAAAACAAAAATGGAGCGGACTGCTTAGCCGTGGGAAACTAGGCCGTGAACCTCTGAATTAGGTGGGCGCCACGAGCCAACCGTTAGGCTTTCCTGCCCCGCTCGCTTCCCGCATCGTTCCCAGATTCGATCGGGAAGCCAAAGGGACAGGCCGTGCACACAGGCTGTCTATCCGCGGCTCCTCAGAGATTCGTCATTGGTTCAAACAGCTTTCGTTCCCTCACCTGCTTCGAAGTACCACTCCGCCGGGTATTGTAGCCTGTGAGGAGGAAAAGCGTCCAACCGCCCGGTCGTTAGGGTAAATCCATCTGGTAAATCGCGCGGACTCTTATTGGTCGAAATAGATAGAATGTGTCGGTATTTCAAGGGGATTTCCGCGGCCTTCCCGCCTCGAACGAGGGACAACGCCAAAGGCCGGAGTTGAGACGGTGTTGCACTCTACGAGAGGACCGATGAAACGTGTCTTATCTTGGCTGTGGGTTGCGCTCACCTTGTTCGCGCGACCCGCTCCCGCCCAGGAGGAGACCTCCGCAGAACCAGAAGCAAATCCGGGCCGGCCCACCGTTTCGACACCGGCAACGCTCACGCCAGTCGGCCACCTCCAGTTTGAAACGGGCGTCCTCGATGCGAGCCATTCTCCGGAGTTCTCTTCCCGCTTTGGTTTCAACGAGGTTCTCAAATTTTCCCCGACGTCACGTCTGGAACTGTTGGCGTCAGGCGAGCCCGTAGCTCATTACACCGCTGGCGGACAAACCGCAAATAGCGTAGCCGACGTCTTCGTGGGGGCCCAAGCCGTGGTAAGCCAGGGCGAAGGCGCGAGACCCACCTTGGCAGTGAGCTACTTTCACCGGGCCTATGACGGTGGAGCGCCCGAACTCGATTTCGGAAGTCCGATCAACTCCTTCCTGGTGCTGGCCAGCGCCGACGTGAAGGGCTTTCACTATGACGCGAACGCTATGTTCAACGAACTCGGCAACGGTAACGTGCGCCGGCCGCAATTTGGCCAGAGCCTCTCGATTTCCCATCCCATAAAAGGCAAGTTTGGCGTTTCCGGGGAACTTTGGCATTTTACACAGCCGTTCCTGCGCGGTAATGCTGTGGGAAGTCTTTGGGCCATAAGCTACGCAGCCCGAAAGACGCTGGTTCTCGATGCCGGCTTCAACCGGGGACTCACCGGAACATCCACCCGCTGGGAAGCGTTTGTGGGGTTCACCTATTTGCTGCCACACCGTCTTCTTTAGCCACGGATTTGGCCTCAAGGCGGCCGGCGGCGACGAGTAGTTGCGATAGCCTCAATTCGAGCTGAGCAACTTCGTCGGCAGGAATGTCTGCGAAGAGCTGGCTACGTATGTCTTCGAACTTGCTCTTTAGTTGCGGTGCCAGCCGGCGGCCCAGGCTGGTGGGCGCTATGACCAGCACACTGCGATTACGAGGGTCAATCTTACGGGTCACCAGCCTTCTGGCCACGAGCCGATCCACATACCGAGTAATCCTGCCTTTATCTTTGTCCAAGGCATCGGCAAGCCCTCGGGCAGAAATTCCATCGGCGTTCGCGCAGCACAGCAGCACCGCAGCCTCTTGAGCGGTCGTTCCCAGCCTCAGAAAACAACGATCCAGGACTGTTTGTAACCGTTGGCTGGTCCGAAACACCAGGGACAGCGTCAGATCGGCAGGCTCCCTGGGCTGGCCTCGTTCGGCCCCGGCCGCGTACCGCGTTACGAATTGAGGCGCGGGTGCCCTGCTCTCACCGAAAGCGCGAGCGTCCGCGCCCACCTTCGGCACCACAGACTTTCGAAGCAAACCGGAGGGTTTCATGTTCCCGTCCTGGCCTCAGTCGCGGCGAGCAGAGCGATATCTGAATCGTTGAATCGTGAACCACGGATGGCCCCCGCGAAGCAGCCTTCGCCGCCTCGCGGGGGGCCGCGCTCGTTTTGCTAGAAGTGGAAGCCCAACTCCACAGTCTCGGTACGCGGTGTGACGTAGTGCGTGCCGCTGAACGTGGAGAAGAAGTTGTACAGCGCCGTTTTGTTGGTCAGGTTGATGACCGTGAACCGCAGACTCCACTTGTACTTGTCGCCGTGGAACAGGTTGTCGTCACCGATGCTGGCGTCGAACAAGTGACGCGGCGCGATGCGCTGCGGGTTGTGGTCGTCATTTTCCTTGCCAGGGGCCGGTATCGAGATCAATTTCGACCCGAATTGCGTAGCCAGGCACCCGCCATCCGGTTGCAGCACCGACGCAGGGATCGGCGTCGTTGGCGTCGCGCCAACACCCTGGCACGTCAACCCGGCCTGAAACTCCTGGTCGGGTGTCAGAGGCAGTCCTGTGACGTTATTGACGAGGCCGACTTCACCCGCTGCTATACCGGCGTTTCCTCCCCCGTCTGCCGTGGGCGTGGAGCCGAAGCACGTCGCCGTCGGCGCCGAGCACGGTATGGCGCCGGCCACAAGGCCGCTGTCATATCTCCAGTTGAACCCGACCCACGGTCCCCCCCTCCCGAACTGGTATTGCAGGTGCGTCGTCTGGTTAAAGTGCTCGTCATGATCGATACGGAAGACGTTGCCCGCTGGCAAAAACGGAACGCCGCCGACTTGCGGGTTGAAGAAACGCGCGGCGACGCCGGACATAACCACCAGCGCTGTAAAGCCGTGGTAGTTCGGCACGCTGACGCGCACCGCATATCCGGGAATCTTCGAATTGTGCCATTCGATCGGGAACGCGATCGGAGTGGACGCTACGACGCCGAAGTCATACGCGCCATGCGTGTACTTCCAGAGGTATTCGCCATCCACGACGAGGTATTTGCCAAATGCTTGCTGCAAGCCCGCGTGGAACTCGTTGCGCCATCCCGGACGAATCGCGCCCGAGACGCAAGGGATGTTCGGCGGCGGGACCAGCACGGCGATCACCGGGATGCTGCAACCGGTGTTGGCAATCGCCAGATTCTCGTTGAACGGGCTTTCCAATGTTCGCGCGTACGACACCCGAAGGACGGTGTTGGTCCGTTTGATGTTGTACGCGATGCCCGCCCGCGGCTCCGGTTGTCCGTCGCTAACGAAACCGTTGTACAGATCCCCACGAATTCCGACGTTGACCGACCAGCTCCCTTTGGTGATCGTATCTTGTACGTACAGCCCCGTCTCCTTAATGTCGGCGTGGCCGTGAAACAGGAATGGCGTTCCGCCTTGCGTCAGGTCCACGGAAGCCAGCGTCTGACACGGAGCGACCTCGGTTGCCTGCAAAGGATTCCCGCAGTTGAAGTTGCCACCCGCCGGGTTCGGAATGGGTGCGCCACTCGCATTCAGTTGATTGAACAGCGCCGAGAAACCTGGATCGACAGTAGCGAGCGTGTCGTTCTCCGTTATAAATGTGTGTTGGTAGGTAACTCCGGCCTTGATATTGTGGATGCCCTTCACGTAAGAAATGTCGGTGCGCACACCGGCATTGGTAAGTTTTCGATCTTGCGTGATGCTCTGCGACTGCAGGCCAGGAGAAAAGTCCGCGAAGGGGTCGGCGCTTGGGTAGTAGTTATATTGGTCTCTCCGAACGAAACCCCCAAACGTAAACACCGCGTTCGATCCAATCAGGCGCGTCCAGGTCGGCGCGATGTTAAACGTGCCGATCTTCGACCGCTGATCTGTTGGACCCAAGGGAGCGCCATTCACCGGGTTTACGGCAACACCGGCCGCATTGCAGGTGAACCCCGCGCTACACGTATGCAATGTTTGGTCCCACGTGTTGGGATTTTGAAACCACGAACGCGAATAGCCGACGTTCAGATGAATCGCATCGGCTTGTGTAATCTGGTAGTCCACGCGGTCGAACACGTTCTCTTCGTTGCCTTTGTCGTGCAGCACGGTTAGTTCCGGGGGATCGAGGAATCGCCCGCTGTTCAAGCCGTTCACGGCGATGAAGTTTCCCCATTTCTGGTTTCCGTAAGCAAAATCGACAGCGCCCGTGGACGTGCCAAAGCTGCCGTAGGAACTCGTTACGCTGCCATGCGGCGTGGTGACGCCCAGGCCCGAGCGCGTCGTCACCTTAATCACCAGGCTGGTCTTGCCGCCAAACTCTGCCGGCGGCGCGCCAGAAATGACCTCCAGCGATTGAATGGAGTCGGAAGGAATTTGATTGGAGAATACCTTGCTCTGCTGGTCGGTTATCGGCTGTCCGTCCACGGAAAATGAGTTTTCCGCATGATCGCCGAGCCCGTGGAACAGACCGTTCGAGTCCGCGGCGACTCCCGGTGTGACCAGCGTAACCAGCGAGCTTACCGAAGATGAGGCACTTTCCAGCGGCAGCTTGTCGAACAGGTTGCGGTCCACGTCGGTGTGAAAAGTGGACTCATTTTCCACCAGGTCCCCGCCATTCGCTTCCACCGTCACACTGGTTGAAGCTGCTCCCACCTTCAGAGTGATGGGCACGCTGACCGGCACGCTCGAGCGCACATCCACGTCCTGCGTGTAGGATCCAAATCCCGTGGCGGTTACTACCATGTGGTATCCATTGAACGGCACGTTCGTGAAACGGAAGCTCCCGTCAGCCCCCGTATTCGCCTCCCGCAGGTAACCGCTTACGGGATACGAGATCTCTACCTTGGCGTTCGGTACCGACGCTCCAGACGAGTCTTTCACGACACCTTCGATCGAGCCCGCATTCCCCTGTGCCGACGCAGGCGCTGCCGAAAGCAGCCAGCCCAGCCCCAAAAGCAGAACTCCAGCCACAACTCTGAGATCCCAGCGCAAGTTCAAATGCGAAAAACTTCGAGAATTCCTGGACATTTCTTCTCCCGTCCCATCGAGGGACTCTATGTCGCGTCTGGCGACGGTGTGGAGCTGTGGATATAGGCCGCTGGAAAAATAGCGGCGGCGCCTGAATGCGGCTCGGCATTCAACGCCAAAAATAACGGATGACGAATCAGAGGTAGTTTGTTACGCGGACGGAGGGGCTCGAGATGCGCGATGCAGAGCGACCGGACTTGATGGCGCGGCGTGCTCTAAAGGAGTGGTATTTCGTGCAACCTGCTGCGCTTCGGGAACCAGGTTTAGCCGCGCAACCGCCAGCACCGGCGCGTGCAAAACCTGGCAAACATGGCAGGTGGTTTCGGGGCCATTATTATGCGCGTGGAGAAACGCAAGGCCCGTGGCGACATACAGCAGCAGCACGCAGCCCAGCAAGGCCAGCGCTGGCCGCGCAAGCCGTCGCCGCAAAACAGGTCCTAGCTGCACAAAGACACCATGATCTAGCACCTTAGACGAGCCAGCAGCCCGAAGAGTTGCAAGACCCGCCTTGATTTTACATCGTTTTGCCGCCGCCAGCGGCCGGCAAAGTTTCGCTGTTACCTATCGACAAAGCCTATTCCAGCTGGACCGCCGTCCTGCATCGCGCCGCTGCCGCCGTCTAGCGCAGGGGCGGAGCCGCGCCGCTGCCGCCGTCTAGCCGACTTTCATAGCGGGAATCCCCGAATTGCAAAACGGAAGACCGCTTTCAAACGCGCGTTCCTGTTGTTCGAATACCTAATCAGTAAAATTCCACTTGACCGTAACTAATAAGTATGCTACCATCAGTCGTGAATCATAGCGATACCTCTTGCCAATCCCTCGGAGGCTCTCTCCTGTCGCAAGAGCTAACCCCTTTACAATCCGCACTTACAAAAAATGCGCTCATAACTCTTTTAGAATCCGCACTTACAAAAACGCGAGGCTTAAAGTCCTTTAGAATCCGCACTTACGAAAAAAGGTGGGGGGAGCGACTGTCTGTTTTGTCAAGCGGGAAGCGGCACGAATTCGTTGCGCACTTGCCGCGCTTTGGCGTTGAGGCGAACCAGCAGCTTGTGAGCCAGGGCCACGCGAATAACTTTTTTGGGTTT
>Ga0185299_10000363_pt1 | contig 131879 bp, 128 predicted proteins | sample PaiPotPPA55metaG_FD_128002 | JGI IMG/M metagenome (GOLD analysis project Ga0185299, IMG submission 128002) | Iron sulfur acid spring bacterial and archeal communities from Banff, Canada, to study Microbial Dark Matter (Phase II) - Paint Pots PPA... ...
TCTTATACAGCCTCATCAAGGCGATGTTCATGGCCACCGCGATCGTGCTCGTGGCCTGCTACTACGGATACAACGCCAGTGGTGGCCCCGTAGGCGTGGGCCGCGCGACGGCGAAGTCGATGGTGCTCAATATCGTGCTCGTACACGCGATCGGAATGCTCGGGACGCAGGTCTTCTGGGGCGCCAACCCGCGCGCGCCGATCGGCGGCTAGAGCGATGGCCGAGGAGCACGTGAGCGAGCGGCCGCTCGAGGAGGCCGACGAGGAGCGCGCGGACGAGCGGCCGCTCGAGGAGGCCGACGGGGAGTTCCCGTTCCACACCGGCGTGGTCCGGCCGTCGGGCAAGCCGGACGCGATCGAGTTCATCGAGGTACACAAGTCGTTCGGGCGCAACCACGTGCTGCGCGGGCTCAACATGTCGCTGCCCGAGGACTCGATCTCGATGATCATCGGCCCGTCGGGGACGGGCAAGTCGGTCTGCATCAAGCACATCGTCGGCCTGCTCTACCCCGACCAGGGCGACGTGATCGTGCAGGGCCAGTCGATCCCCAGCCTGTCCGACGCCGACCTGTTCGAGACGCGCAAGAAATTCGGCGTCCTCTTCCAGGACGGCGCGCTGTTCGGGTCGCTCACCCTCTGGGACAACGTCGCCTTCCCGCTGCGCCAGCACACCGAGAAGAGCGAGGATGAGATTGCCGAAATCGTCAACCGCCGCATGCGCGAGGTCGGGCTCGGCGGCGAGGGCGAGAAGATGCCCAACCAGCTCTCCGGCGGGATGCGCAAGCGCGCGGGGTTTGCGCGCTCGCTCGTCCTCGACCCCCAAGTCGTGCTCTTCGACGAGCCCGACTCCGGTCTCGACCCCGTGCGCACCGCGCTGCTGTGCGAGCTGATCAAGGAAGTGCACGCGGAGAACGGCGGCTGCTACGTCGTGATCACGCACGACATCATGAGCGCGCGGCGCGTTGCCGAACACATCTCGATCCTGTGGAAGGGGCGGATCGTCGAGTCGGGTCCCGCGGAGGAGCTGTTCGCGTCGGAAAACCCGTTCGTCAAGCAGTTCCTCTCCGGTTCCTCCGCGGGGCCGCTCGGGATGGACTAGGCGCGCGCGCGGCGGGCGCCCTGCGCCGTGAGCGCGGCGCGCATGTCGCCCGGCGTGCGCGACGATCGACGCGATTAGCCTGCTGTAAGTGAGCACCGGTCGACTGCTATCGACGCTCGCCGGCGCCGCCGCGCGGCGCCCCGTGCGCGTGCTCGTCGCCGCGCTCGTCGTCGCGCTCGCGGGCGCGGCGCTCGCGCTGCGGCTTCACCCGAGCGCCGCCACGAGCACGTTCGTCTCGAGCTCGAGTCCGGAGTACGCGGCGACGCAGAGCTTCTATCAGCGCTTCGGCGAAGAGCCCGTCGAGGTGCTCGTCAAAGGCAACCTGCAAAAGCTCGTGCTGAGCGCCGACATCGCACGCCTCGTGGGGCTCGAGGGCTGCCTCTCGGGAAACCTGCCCGCCGCCGCTATCGCGAGGGAGGGCGGCTCCTCGGGGCCGTGCGGCCAGCTCGTGCGCGAGCACTCCGTCAAGGTCGTCCTCGGCCCCGGCACGTTCGTCAACGAGGCCGCGACGCTGCTCGACGAACAGCTCGCGCTGCAAACGCGCGAGGCGCACTCGCAGGCGGCGCAGGCCGAACGCGTCGTGCGCGCCGCGGCGCTGCGGCGCGGGCGTCCGAGCGCGGAAGCGCTCGCGTTCGGCAAGCAGGCGAGCCGGGTCACGATCGCCCGCTTCGAAGAGAGCCTCGCGGTGCTCGCGCTGCAGTACGGCCTCACCTCGCCTCCGAGCCTCGACAACACCAACTTCGTATCGACGCTCGTGTTCGATCCCACCAAGCCCGCGGGCACGCCCAAGCAGCGCTTCGCCTACCTCTTCCCGAGCGCCAACGCCGCGCTCATCTCCGTGCGCATGCGCGCGGGGCTGAGCGAAGCACAGCGCGGCCGCACTATCGCGCTCATCCGCCGCGCCGTCGCGATGCCACAGTGGCGGCTCGAACACGGCGAGAGCTACCTCGTTACCGGCGAGCCGGTGATCGTGTCGGATCTGCGCAGCTCGATCACGCACTCGCTCGAGCTCCTGCTGATCGCCGTCGTGATCGTCATGGCCGGCGCGCTCGGCCTGATATTCGGGCCCGACCGGCGGCTGCTGCCGCTGGCGATCGCGTTGCTCGCTGCCGCGGTCGCCTTCGGCGCCGTCTCGCTCGTGGGGGCTTCGGTGACGATGGCCCAGGTCGCCGTCCTGCCCGTGCTGATCGGTCTCTCAGTCGACTACGCGATCCAGTTCCAATCGCGCGTCGCCGAGGCGCGCGAGGGCGCCGAGTCGCGCGAGGGCGCCGAGGCGGGCGCCGACACGGCCGCGCCGGTCGGCGCCGTCCGCGCAGCGGCCGCGAGGGGCGCACCCGCGATCGCCGCCGCCGCCCTCGCGAGCAGCGCGGCGATGCTCGTGCTGCTGCTCTCGCCCGTGCCGATGGTGCGCGGCTTCGGCGCGTTGCTCGTGATCGGCATCGCGATCGCCTTCGCGTGCATGCTCACCGTGCTCTCCGCCGCGCTCGCCTACGCGCCGCCGTGGGGCCGCGGCGCGCCCGGCCGGCGCATACCCGCCGGCGCGCGCGCGCTATCCGCCGCCGCGCGGCGGCCCGCCCGCGAGCTCGCGGCGGCGTGGCGCGGCGCACGCGAGCTGCTGCGCGACAACCCCCTCACGCGCGGCGTCAGTGCGGCTGCGCTCGAGCGCGCCGTCCGCCGCCCGCGGCTGTTCCTCGGCGTCGGCCTCGTGCTCGCCGCGCTCGGCTGGGGGCTCGACACGCAGACGCACGTCGAGACCGACATCACCAAGCTCGTTCCCTCGAGCCTCGGCTCGCTGCAGAGCCTGTCGCTGCTCGAGCGCGAAAGCGGCGTCGGCGGGGAGCTCGACGTGATGGTCGAAGGCCGCAACCTCGCCACGCCGGCGACGCTCGAATGGATGAGCTCCTATGAGAGCGCGATGCTGCGGCGCTTTGGCTACACGACCGCGCGCGGCTGCGGCCGTGCGCGCCTCTGCCCGGCCTTCTCGCTGCCGGACCTGTTCGCAGCCGAAGGCGCTGCCGCCCTCGGCGTCGGCGCGCGCTCGTCCTCCTCGAACAAGCTCACGCAGGCGGGCGTCAGCGGGCTCCTCGCGGCGATCCCACCGTACTTCTCACAGGAGGTGATCACGGGCGACCGCCGCGCCGCCACGCTCGCCTTCGGCATCCGCCTGCAGAGCCTCGCCTCGCAGCAGCAGCTGATCGACGCCATGCGCGCGAGCCTGCACCCGCCGCGCGGAGTGCGCGCGCGGCTGGTCGGCCTGCCGGTCATCGCAGCGAAGTCCGGTACCGAGGTCGCCTCCTCGACACGGCGACTGCTCACGCTGCTCGCGGGGCTCGCCGCCGTCGCGCTCGCGCTCATGCTCGCGTTCGCCGGCGACGTGCGCCGCGCGCTCGTGCCGCTCGTCCCGATCGTGCTCGCCACCGGCTGGTCGTCGCTCGTCCTGTTCGCCGTGCGCGTCCCCCTGAACCCGATGTCGGTGACGCTGGGCGCGCTCGTGATCGCGATCTCGACGGAGTTCTCGGTGCTGCTCGCCGAGCGCTACCGCCAGGAGCAGGGCGACGGCAGCCCTCCGGCGCTCGCGCTGCGGCGCGCGTGGAAGCGAACCGGCGCCGCGATCGCCGCGTCCGGCGTGACGGCGATCGCCGGGTTCGGCGTGCTCGCGCTGTCAGACATCCGCATGCTGCGCGACTTCGGCCTCGTTACCCTCATCGACCTCAGCGTTTCGCTGGTCGGCGTGCTCGTCGCGCTCCCAGCGACGCTCACGCTCGCTGACTCGCTGCGCCTGCGGCCCCGCCTCGCCCTTGGCCGCTCGCGCCCGCTCGCCGGCGCGCGCGCCTTCAGGGGCCTCGCGGGCAGGTGGTCGGCGCGTGGATAGCGCCGGCTCGCCCGACGGCGGCGCGGACCCGGCCGACGCGGGGGAGGGCGGCGCACGCGAGACGGGCCGGGAGCGCGAGCCGCCGGGCTGGGAGGATCACGCGGCCGACGGTGAGGCAGACGCGCGCGAGCGCCCGTCGCGCCGGCGGCGGTCCGCAGTCTCCGTGGACCCCCGCTACGGGCGCTACGTCGGCCTCTTAGCGCTGTTCATCGTCGTGCTCATCACGATCAACACGCTCGTCACCAAACCCAACGGCGCGAAGGGCATCGCCGCCGGGCAGCAGGTGCCGCCGTTCGCGGTGCCGCTGGTCACCGGGCACCTGCTCGGCACCGCCGACGTCGCCACGCGGCCGAACCAGGGTGCCGAAGGCAACGTGCCCGCGTGCGAAGAGCGCGGTCACGAAATCCTCAATATCTGCGAACTGTACGAACGCCGTCCAGTCGTGCTCGCGCTGTTCATCTATGCGGGCTCGTGCGAGGCCGTGCTCGGCGACATGCAGGCAATCGCGCCGTCGTTCCCCGGCGTCAGCTTCGCCGCCGTCGCCATCAAGGGCAACCGCGCCGCGCTGCGCTCGCTCATCCGCAAGCGAGGCGTGACCTTCCCCGTTGGGCTCGACGAAGAAGGCATCCTCGCGCGCGCCTACAAGCTCGCGACCTGCCCGCAGGTCACCCTCGTGCTGCCCGGCGGCGTCGCCCAGAGCGCCGCGCTGCTCGGCCGGCCGTCCCGCGCGTCGCTGCGCTCGCGCGTCGCCGCGCTCCTCGCCGCCGCGCGCGCCCGCGGCCGGAGCGGAGGGACCACGTGAGCGCGCCCGAGCCGCGAGGCGGGGCAGCGTCCAGCGACCTGCGCGAGGCGTTCGCGCCCTCGCGCGGATGGTGTTCGCATGACGTCGAGGAGGAGCTTCCCGGGCTGGCGGTCGTCAGCGCCGAGATCCCCGTCGGCCGCTCCGGGTCGCTCACCGGCACCTCGCCGCGCGATGTCAAGGAGCGCCTGCGCGAACTCTCCAACCGCTATCGCGGCGCTGCCGCCGTCAACGTGCGCCGCGATGCGATTCCCGTCGCCTATCGCGTGTTCTTCCGCCAGATCGGGCTCGACCCCGAGGTCGTGCGCACGCCGATCGAGGCCGCCGTGCTCGATCGCATGCTCCACGGCGGCTTTCTCTCCGGCGGCCTGCTCGAGGACGTCCTGCTGATCGCGCTGCTCGACACCGCCGTGCCCGTGTGGGCGCTCGACGCCGCGAGCGTCGAAGGACCTCTTGGGATCCGCGCGAGCGTGGAGGGCGAGTCGCTCGGCCGAGCCGCCGAGGCGCAGCCGCTGCCCGCGGGGCGCCTCGTCGTCGCCGACGCCGGCGGGGCGGTCGCCACGCTCTTCGGCGACGTCGCCGCCGCGCACGCCCCCGCGGGGAACGCCGAGCGCCTGCTCGTGTTTGCGCTGCTCGTCCCCGGTGTCCCCGAGCTGTATGCCGAAGAGGCGCTCTGGGGCGTGCGCACCGCGCTCGCCTGGCGGTGACTTTCCCCGCGCGCAGCGGTCGGGGCGCATTGGTAGAATCGCGACGTTCGCGCACTAGCATAGGAGTCACGATGGGTCCAACCGAGCAGCCGACCATCGATCGCCACATACCGGCCTCTCAGGAGGTCGACGAGGCCGGCGCCCGCCGCTCGCTGCGCACACAGATCGCCAAGCTCGAGCGCGAGCGCTCCGCGCTCATAGCCGGTGCCTTTCCCCACGTCCGGCCGCTCGCGACGCCCGCCTTCGATGTCCCCGCCAGCGGCCCGCGCCTGCTCAGCCTCGAGGCGCTCGAGCGCCTCCGCGACCAGCTCGCCGGCCAGCTTCAGGACGTGTCCCACCAGGTCGACGACCGCAACGAGCATGAGCGCCGCGCGCGCGAGCTGCTCGAGGGGATGAAGCTCGAACCCGCGCGCTACAAGTTCGTCCGGCTGCCCGTGCGCGACCTCGGTGAAGGCGGCTGCGGCGTTTGGGAGGTCCGCCCGCGTCTCGGCCTCATCGGCATGCTCGCCGGCTGGTGGCAACTGAAGCTCTCCTCGGGCTGTCCGTTAGCCCGGGGGCCGCGTCGCTGACGCGGCCCCGCCGACAGACCAGCTGACCGCGATCGATCGATGCGACGGGCCTCGCCGGCCCGTTGCCCGCGATCGATGTGCTGCGCGCGCGCGCGTGTGCGCGCGTGCGCGCGCGCGGGGCCCCGCGCACGCCCGGCGCCGCAAGCGGGTTCACGAGCACCGCGGGCGTCGGGCGAGGGCGGGCGCGACTGCGCGTGCGGTCAGCTCGCGATGACGTACGCGCGCTCGCGCGAGCGCGACATCTCGCCGATCTCCACCGAGTCGCCGAGTTCACTCGCGCGCGTCGCCGCGCGCAGCAGCTCGGAGAGCGCGACGCGCTGGCGCCTCGTCATCGAGCCGATGGTCTTCATTTCGGTGATCGGGATCTGCACGAGGAACTTGCGGCAACGCGTCTGGCCCCAGCGGCGCTGGCTCATGAGCAGGTCGCCCACGGCCATGCTCTCGGCCTCCCACGGGCAATCCATGATCACGTCCGCGACATCGATGTCGTTCGCGGCGACCTTGCGCTTGAGCTCGGCGCGGGCCAGGCGGACCTGGTTCGCGCGCTCGAGCGCGCGCATGTACTGGGGGTGATCGGACTGACGAGCGGGAACTGTGGCTGTGGCGTTCATCATGTCGGCTTCTCCCGGTAGCTACCGCTTGCTCGCGGCAAGGCGTGCTTGCTTGATTGATTGAACGGGTGTGCGTCTGGTTGCGGCCGTGGGTCACCACCGGAAGGGCACTGCCCATCCGTGAGGGTCCCCTCCCTCGAGTTTCATACACCCGCCGAAACGGTCTTCCAGAGCGCTTCCGCAAGCTACGTCAGCGCGGGGCGCCGGGTCAACTCACAAGCGCACCCTTCGTGCGCTAGAAGCGGTCTTTTTTTCGCCCCCGAGCATTTGTGAAGATTTGGACAAGATCGGCATGCTGAGGCGTGCTGAGGTTTGCGTACCGTTCCGCGCAGGCCGCCGCGGCGGGCGTTTGCGGGCAACTACGGAGCTACTCGGACGAGCGCTCGAGTGGCTTCGGCAACGGGCCGTGCTCGGCCTCGAATGCGCTCTTGACAGCCGCGAACGCCGCGATCGCGCGCTCGAGCGTGGGGCGATCGTGCGTAGCCATGACGCTCGTCCGCAGCAGCGCGCCGCCCGGCGGGACGGCGGGGTGCAGCGCCGTGTTGACAAACACGCCGGCGTCGTACAGCGCGCGCCAGAGCAGCGCGGTCTTCCAGTCGTCTCCGACGAGCACGGGCACGATCGGAGTCACGATCCCGAGCGAGGAGTCCGCCCCCACGTGCACCCCCGGCGCGTGCTCCTGGACGCCGCTGCCGGGCACGAGCGTCTGCGGCGCCACGACCGCGAAGCCCTCGGCTTCGAGGCCGTCGCGGAGAAAACGGGCGTTCTCGAGCACGGCCGACAGCAGCGGGGCTCCCTCATCGGAGCGCAGGACGCGCAGAGCGGCGAGCGCCGCGCCCACGGCGGCGGGGACGGACGAAGCGGTGAAGAGGAAGGCGCGCGAGGAGAAGCGCAGGTAGTCGATCACGTCGGCGGGGCCCGCTACGAAGCCGCCACAGGAGGCGAGCGACTTCGAGAACGTCCCGATCCGCAGGTCGACGCGGTCGGCCACGCCGAGCAGTTCCGAAGCGCCGGCACCGCGCTGTCCGAGCACGCCCGCTCCGTGTGCCTCGTCGACGAGCAGTCGCGCGCCGTAGCGCTCGCACAGCTCGCAGATCTCGGCCAGCGGAGCGATGTCGCCCTCCATCGAGAACACGCCGTCGACGACGACGAGGACGCCGCCGCCGTCCTCGGCGGCGCGCTGGAGCATCTTCTCGAGCTTGTCCATGCGGTTGTGGCGGAAGGGGCGCAGCTTCGCGCGCGAGAGCAGGCAGCCGTCGAGGATCGACGCGTGGTCGCCCGCGTCGACGATCACCGTGTCGCCGGGGCCGAGCAGCGTGCCGAGCGTGCCCACGTTCGCCTGATGGCCGGTGGAGAACACGAGCGCGTCCTCCGTCTGCATCCATTCGGCGAGCTCCCGCTCGAGCTCGAGGTGCAGCGGGATCGTGCCGTTGAGCAGGCGCGATCCCGTGAGCCCGGTGCCGTAGCGGTGCAGGGCCTCCTGCGCGCCCTGCAGCACGCGCTCGTCGCCGGTCAGGCCGAGGTAGTTGTTCGACCCCAGCATGATCCGCTGCGCGCCCTCCATCTCGACGACCGGCATCGCGGGCGAGGTGAGGAGGTGGAAGTACGGCAGCACGTCCGCCTCGCGGGCCGCCGCGAGCACGGCCGCGCGCTCGTGTTCGCGCGCTTTGGCGAAGACGTCGGTCGAGGTCTGCACTAGTCTGCGCTGCTCGTGTCGGTGGAAGTCAGGACGGTCAACGGGGCGCGGGATCTTCGCCGCTTCATCGACCTCCCGTTTCGCCTGCATGCTAACCACCCCCTGTGGGTGCCGCCGCTGAAGCTCGAGCGGCGCCTGTTCTTGAGCCGGCGCCTGAACGCGTTTTTCAGCCACGGTGAGGCCGAGTATTTCCTCGCGCTGAAGGAGGGAAGGGTCGCGGGGCGGATCAGCGCGCACATCAACCACGCCTTCAACGAGCACCGCGGCACGCAGTGGGGCTGGTTCGGCTTCCTCGAGCTCGAGGAGGATGAGCAGCTCGCGGACGCGCTGCTCGCGGCGGCGTCAGGCTGGCTGCGCGCGCGCGGCTGCGAGACGATGGTCGGACCCGCGGACTTCGCTATGAACAACGAGTGCGGCGTGCTCGTCGAGGGTTACGAGCTGCGCCCGCTCGTGCTGCAGCCTTGGCAGCCGCCGTACTACCGCCGGCTCGTCGAGGGCGCGGGGCTCCAGAAGGCGATGGACCTGCTGATGTGGAACCTCGAGGTCGCGGATCTCGGGAGCGTGCAGCCGGCGATCGTCGAGCTCGCGGAGAAGGTCGAATCCGAGCACGGGATCCGTGTGCGCCCGATGCGCAGGCTGCGGCTGCGAAAGGAGCTGGACGCGTTCGCCGAGGTCTACAACGCCGCGTGGGCCAAGAACTGGGACTTCGTGCCGTACGGCAAGAAGGACCTCGACGCGCTCGCCCAGGAGCTGCAGCTCGTGTACGACAAGAACTGGATGCTCATCGCCGAGAAACTCGATACCGGCGAGGTCGTCGGGATGGCGATCACCGTGCCGGACATCAACCAGGTGCTCGCGAAGATGAGAGGACGCCTGCTGCCGCTGGGGTGGTGGCACTTCCTCAAAAAGTCGCGCATCATGACGCGCGTGCGCGTCGGCTTCCTCGGCGTGAAGCCCGAGCACCAGCACACCGGGGTGGCGGCGAAGCTGTACCTCGAACACTTCAAAGCTGCCGCCACGACGCGTCAGTCGGGCGGCGAGATGGGCTGGATACTCGAGACGAACACGCCGATGAACCGCGCGATGGAGGGCATGGGCGGGCGTGTCGTCAAGCGATATCGCATGTACGAACGGGCGCTCCGCTAGCATCCGCCGTCGTGCGCGGACAGACTCGACTGCAGAGCCGGAGCTCGCGCGAGGGTGTGCGCACTCGCGCGCCGCGCCGCGCGCCCCCGCTCGGCGTCCTCGCCGGAATGGCGACGCTGCTCGTCCTCGCGGGATGCGGCGGGTCCAGTGCGCAGACGAAGTCCGGGTACATCAAGCAGGTGAACGCGCTCTGCGAAACCGAGAAACGTGAACTCAACCAGGTCGCTTTGAGGGGCACGAAACTGCTCGTGAAAATCTCCGAAGCAATCCAGATACGCGAACAGTCGAACAACAAGATCGGAGCCGTGAAGCTCCCCGCGAGCGAAGCAATTACGCCTGAATGGCTGCAGCTTCGAAGGCTTGCGCTGTCCGCGGCGAAGAAGATCGCCGCCGCGCCGCTGCGCTCGGCGGAATCAAGCAGGCAGAACGCAGTCCTCATCACGAGCGGCAACCGCGCACAGCAGCTCGGGCTCGCCTACGGCCTCAAGCAGTGCCACGGCTTTTCAGCCATCTAGCGGGCGCCGTTTCTCGCGCCGGCGCCCGCCGCTGAGCCGCGTCTCGCGAGTGGTCTGGGGCGGCATCTATGCTTCGTCGCCGTTGTGAGCTCCCCGCCAGAGCCCGATCTGCCCGTGCTCGCGCACGCCGCGCATCCCGTCGATCGCGACGCCGCGCGTGAGCTGAGCGCAGACTGGCGCGGGGCGGGGCCCGGAGTGCTGCCCGCCGTCCAGGCCGCGGCGGTCGCCGCCGGAGGGTTCATCGCGGGCGCCGCGGTCGTCCGCCTTGCGCACCGCCGGCGCGGACGCGCGCTCGCGCGCACGCGAAAGAACAGCCGTCGCAGGATTCTTCGACCCGCGCGGGCGCGGCGGGAGAGAGCGCGCGCGGCGAGCGTGCTCGAGATCGTCGGCAGCCGCTCGCTGCTCGTCGACGTGCACCTGCTCGCGGGCCGCGATTAGCCGCTCGCCGCGCGCACAGCTCAGCGGCGGGTGCCGTCGCGATCGCGCTGCACGAGCAGCGCGAACGTGGGGCACGCCTGCGCGGCGCGGCGTGCGTGCTCGAGCAGAGCTTTCGGCAGCGGCTGTTCGTCGACGATCGGGTAGCCCCACTCGTCGAGCGTGATGCGCTCCGGGAGGAGCTCGGCGCACATGCCGTGCGCCTCGCACGCAATCGGGTTCACGCGCACGCGCTCGCTCATGAGCGCGCCCTCGTCAGCCTGCGCACGCCCGCGGCCTCGCGCTCGCCGGCGCGGTACACGCGGACGTGCTCGGGCAGCGGCAGCTCGGCGGGCCGCGTGCAGGCGTCGCAGGCCCCGTGCTGCGCGTGGTCGGCGAACTCCTCGGCGAACGCGCGCACGGCGCTGAGGACGAACGCGGCGGCGCCGTCCGGATGGCCGCAGGCCCCGCGACGGCGCACGAGCGAGGCGAGCTCAGCGAGCCTCTGGCCGGTCTTGCCGGGTGCATCTGGAAGCGAGACGTCTTCGATCGTGCGCGCGAGCGCGTCGAGCCCGTGCACGCAGGGACCACACTGGCGCGAGCTCTCGTCGGCGAGCCAGCGCGCGGCGCGCGCGGTCTCGGCGACCGGGCAGGCGGCCTCGGAGAGCAGCAGCACGACGCCCGCGCCCACAGATGCGCCGTGCGCCGCAAGGTGTTCGTCGGAGAGCGCGATCCCGCCGAGGAGGCTGGCAGAGATCCACGTGCCGGCGTATCCGCCGATGAGCGCGCCGCTCACGCCGGCGGTCGTGCCGCCGGCGGCGTCGATGAGCGAACGCAGCGACGAGCCGTACTCGATCTCGTACACGCCGGGCTGGGCGACGGGGCCCGAGAGCGTGACGAGCGCCGAGCCGGGATCGCTGGGCGTGCCAAGCTCGCGAAACCATCCCGACCCGTGCCGCGCGATGAGCGCGATATGCGCGAGCGTCTCGGCGTTGCTGACGAGCGTGGGGCGCTTGCGCACGCCGGCTTCGAACGGGCGCGGAGGGGTGAAGGTGGGGAGCGCGGGACCGCCGCCGACGAAGTTGACGAGCGCGGACTCCTGCCCGGCGACGTATGTGCCGGGAACGGGCAGCAGCTGCGCCCGCGGCCGCGGGCGCGAGCTCGCGAAGCGTTCCTCGAGCGCGCCGGCGACGCCGTCGACGCTCGCGGGCGCGGACTCGCACACGCACACGATCAGCTCGTCCGCGCCGACGGCCTCGGCCGCGAGCTCGGCCCCGTCGAGCACGAGGTGCGGGAGTGCCTGCGCGAGCGTGCGGTCCTTCATGCTCGCGGGCTCGCCCTCGGCGATGTTGACGACGACGACCGCTCGCCCGCGTGCGCTCGCGACGGCGCGCAGCTTCGCGGCCGCCGGAAAGCCGGCGCCGCCGCGGCCGCGCAGGCCGGAGCGCTCGAGCCGCCCGATCAGCGGAGCCTCCTCGCGCCGGCGCCGCTCGAAACGCGGCACCTCGCCGTGCACCTCGACGTGCTCGCGCAGGCTCATGCTCCCCTGCTGGGGGATCTCGGCGAGAAGCCTCGGCAGGCCCGCGGGCGCGGCCTCGAGTTGCCCCTTCGCGTCCGCTGGGAGCGACTGCGCCGGGTTCATCGCGAGCTCCCCTGCGAGCTCGACTGCGTGTGGTGGATCAGCGACGCGGGGGTCCCCGAGCGGCGCGCCCATTCCTTCCCGAGCGGCCCGCCGGGCAGCCAGATGACGAGGAAGATCGAGAACACGCCGGCGCCGCCGAGGGCGGCGCTGCGCAGGCGCAGGTTGTGCGGCCAGCCGGCGAGCGCGCGCACGATCACCGCTGCCAGCACCACGAGCAGGGACGCGACGCTGAGCACGAGCAGCCATCCGCTTTTGACGTCGCTGCCCGTGCCGAAGCCATGCAGCAGGGCGATCGGCCAGCTCGCGTACGTGAGCCAATGCACGGCCCTCCAGCTCGCGTAGCCGAGGCGCTGGCGCAACAGGCTCGTGATCGTCACGGCGATCAACAGGTCGAGCGAGACCGCGCCGAGGCCGAGCCAGAACGGCCTATAGCTGCCGGTGAACGGGATGAAGGCATTGAGCAGCGAGATCGGCGCGAAGCTGTCGAGCACCGACGTGAGCACGTGCACGGCGACGAACGCCATCGCGAGCAGCGAGGCGTTTCGGTGCAGCGAGTCGAGGACGAAGCGCGGCCAGTTCGGGGTGCTCACACGGCGCACGTCGAGGATCCCGAGGACGATTGCGACGGTCAGAAGCAGCAGCGCGACGGCGCCCGTGGAGCGCGTGAGGTACCAGTAGGCGCTCGGCCCGGCGGCGGCGAGCGAGCTCACGCGGCGGCCTCTTGAGTTTCCGCGACTGCGCCGAGCGGCCAGCCGGCGACGCGCGTGACGCGCCCGCTCGTGTCGACGAGCCGGGCCGGGAGGCCGAGCCGCTCGAGCCACTCGAGCGCGGTCTCGCCGCGCACGATCGTCGCGGTCGCCGCAATGTTCGCCTCGGCGCAGTCGGCCGCCGCGACGCTCACGGTGCGCCACGGCGTGCTCGCGGGCGTGCCGGTAGCGGGATCGATGATGTGATGCATGCGGCGCCCGCGCGCGCTCCAGCGGCGCACGGTGGTGCTCGAGGTCGCGAGGCCGCCGGAGAGGATGGAGATGGTCTGGCCGGGGGCGGAGGGATCGCTGCGGTGGTCGTCGGTGACGCGGATGCGCCAGCCGTCCGGGGGCGCGCCGCCGGCGGTCGCGACGTCGCCGCCGACGCTGACGAGCGCTCCACACGCGCACCGCTGTGCGACCGCGCGCGCGGCGCGGTCTGCGACCCATGCTTTGGCGGTGGCGCCGACGTCGAGGCGCACGCCCGCGGGAACGCGGACGGTGCGCGCGGAGAGGTCTAGATCGACGCAGCGCCAGCCGCCGCGCACGCGAGCGCTGACCCGGGGCAGGAGCCGCGTGGCGCCCTCGGCCGCGGGCCCGGTGTCAGAGTCGCCGGCGCGCTCGCGCGCGACGAGCGCCCAGTCGCGGTCGTAGCCGGCCAGCTCGAGCGCGCGGCCGACGGTCGGGTCGACGTCGCCGTCGGTCAGCGCGGCAGCGCGCAACGCGAGCGCGAGCGCGTCGGCGAACAGCGCGCTCACGCGGTGCGTCCTGCCGCTGCGCGCGTTCACGCGCGCGAGCTCGGAATCGTCGCGAAAGCGGCTGCACGCGCGGTCGACGGCGTCGAGCTCGCGCTCGACCTCCGTTCTCGCGCGTGCGGTCGCGTGCGGATCTGTGACATGCAGGACGACACTCGTCCCGAGCGCCTCCCACTGTGCCTGGCCGCCGGTCACGATCCTCCCGAGACGACCGGCGGCGATTCTTCGGCCGGCGGGGATTCGCCGGCGGGCTGGGAGGGAGCTTCGGAGGGAGGCGCGGATTCGGAGGACTGAGACGGCGATTCGCTCGTCTGGGGGGGCGATTCGCTCGCGCCGGGATTGCCGCCGCCGCCCCCTTCGCCCTGCGCTTCGCCGGAAGCTTCCGGAGACGCCTCGGGCGGGTGGAATTCCTGCGACTGGGGTGAGTGTTCGCGGGTTGCTGGAGCGGAGGCGTGGTGTTTGCTGGTGGCGGCGCTCGCGGATGCGAGCTTTTTCCCCGGAAAGGCCTGCGCGGCGACCTCGGCGAGGATGCCCGTGAGCGCGACGCTGCCGGCGATCAGCCAGCGGTTGGCGCTCGTGAGCCTGCGCACGGCGGCGTCGCGGGTGTGCGAGCTGTGTTTGTGGATTCCTCTCATCTCTCTCGATCGGCTAGTGGGGGTGTAGACCGTGGGCGTGCGACAGCCACGGTCCGAACTGGGGGATGACGACGATCGCGAGGACCGTCCCTGCGACGAGCGCGGCGGCGAGCGAGAAGATCCGGCCGCTGCGACCGGGGACGTACCCGCGTAGCCGATCGAGTGCACCGTAGTCCTCGCGCAGACCCCGCGTCATGGTTGGCAGGTGGGCGAGCACGTGGACGCCGGTGAAGGCGACCCAGACGATGAAGCTGACCTTGTGCAGCGGCAGCAGCGCGTCGCGCGAGCTCGGGCCGAGGAACAGCAGCAGGACGCCGCTGACGAAGACGACGATCGTCGAGACGACGACGATCGGCGCGATCGCGCGCAGCGGCGTCGGCGGTGCACCCTTGCGGCGGTAGGCGCCATTGGAGGTGTAGTAGCGGGCAAAGCGGTAGCCGGTGGTGGCGAGCTTGAGCGCGACGGGTCCGATGAGGAGCATGCCGACGAACAGGTGCACGGACAGCAGCGGGCGCATCTGGACGATCGTGAGCCCGATGATCGCGAGCAGCACGATGAGCACGCCCCCGGCGGCGGACGTGAGCAGCTCGTTGCCCTCGGTGCCGCCGCCGAGCAGCCGTGCGCGCAGGCCCGCGCGCGGAGCAGCTGCTCGCGCCGAGCGCGCACGTGCGGCGTCCTTCGCCGGCTGCGCGGGCACGACCGGGGCGGGCGCGGCGGGCACGACTGGGGCGGGCGCGGCGCCGCGCGCGGAGGCGCACGCGATCGAAACGGGATCGACGTCCATGAGTACAGTGTCGGAAGATTCGCTAAGTACTCGATAACCGCTTCATGAGAAAGCTCATTGCGGCCTGTGCAGGCAAAACTAGCCCAGGCGACGCCTATGCTTGACGGATGCGAGCGACGGCGCCCACAGAGCGCGAGAATTCCGTGCCGCCGGCGATGTCGCCGCGCGTGCTCGTCGTCGAGGACGAGCCTGGAATCGTCGATTTCGTGCGCCGCGGCCTCGAGGCGGCGGGCTTCTCGGTGCGGACGGCGCAGGACGGGATCGAGGGCGAGCGCCTCGCGCTGAAAGATCAGTTCGACCTCGTGGTGCTCGACCTGATGCTGCCCGGCCGTGCGGGGCTCGAGATCCTGGGCTCGCTGCGGCGCGAGCGTCCGGCGCTACCGGTGATCGTCTTGACGGCACGGGGCAAGATCGAGGATCGCGTCGCGGGCCTCGACGCGGGTGCGGTGGACTACCTCTCAAAGCCATTCTCGCTCGCGGAGCTGGTGGCGCGGGTGCGCGCGCAGCTGCGCGTCGTCGCGGAGGCGTCGACGAGCACGTTGCGAGCAGCGGACATCGAGATGAACCTGCTCACGCGCAAGGTCCGCCGCGGCGAGCGCACGATCGCGCTTTCGACGACGGAGTTCGAGCTGCTCGCGTACCTGATGCGCCACTGCGGCGCGGTGGTCTCGCGCGAGCAGATCCTGGGCAGCGTGTGGGGATACGAGCACGACCCGGCGACGAACGTGGTCGACGTGTACGTCGGCTACCTGCGCCGCAAGCTCGGAACCCGGGACGACCCCGCGCCGATCCACACGGTGCGCGCGGTCGGCTACCGGCTCGGCGGCCCGAGCTGATCGAGATGCGCGCGCCCTCGACGGCGTTCGCGCGTGTCGGCCTGCGCTGGCGGCTCGCGGGCTGGGTGGCGCTGGTGACGCTGGCCTGCACGGGGATCGCGTTCGTGGCGACGTATCGCGGAACGGGAACGCAGCTTCGCGAGCAGATCGACTCGGAGCTCTCGGGCGACTCGAGCGAGCTCGTGCACACGCTTGCGCAGGTGTCGCCGCGGACGCCCGCGCGGGTGGCGCGCGCAGCGGGTGCGTACGTGCGCAACCAGCCCTTCCGCCCAACCTCGACGCTGCTGTTCGTGACCGTTCCGGGCACGGGCACGACGACGAATCGCCCCGAGCTGTTCGCTACCGGCGCGCCTGACCACGGCGAGCGCCCGAGCGCGCAGGCCTTCGAGGACCGCGCGGCCACGGGGCTCCTCGGCGAACACGACGGCTACTCGACGCAGCCGCTGCCGGACGTCGGGAGCCTGCGGCTGCTCAAGCGCACACTCGCGCTGGCGGGGGGTCAGCGTGTGCTGATCGGCGTGGGAGAGCCGCTGGCGACGGTGTCGCACGCTCAGGAGGGCGTGGCGGGCGCGTTCGTGCTCGCCGGCTTGCTCGCGCTCGCGGGCGCGCTGCTGGCGTCGTTCTTGATAGGCACGCGCGTCTCCCGCCCGCTGCGGCGGATGGCGGCGGTGGCTGCGCGCGTGGACGCGGGCGACCTGCAGCCGCGGATCCAGGGCGCGGGCGGCGAGGGCACCGAGGTGCAGGTGCTCGCGGACGCGTTCAACCGCATGCTCGACCGTCTCACGGAGGCGTTTGCGAGCCAGCGCGCGTTCGTCGCGGATGCGTCGCACGAGCTGCGCACCCCGCTGACGGTGGTTCGCGGCCAGCTCGAGCTGCTGGCCGCGGAGCGCGATCCCTCGGCGGAGGACATTCGCCGCGTCGAGCGCGTCGTGCAGGCGGAGATCGACCGCATCAGCCGCCTCGTGGACGACCTGCTGCTGCTCGCGCAGACCGAGCCGCAGGAGTTCCTGCGCGTCGAGCCGGTACCGCTCGCGGCGTTCATGGAGGAGCTGTGGGGCGCGACGAGGCTCATGGCGAGCAGGCGGTTCGAGCTGTCGGCGCTGCCGGCGGGGACGCTGCGCGCCGACCCGGACCGTCTCGCGCAGGCGCTGCGAAACCTGCTGACGAACGCGATCGCGCACACGGCCGAGGAGGACGGCCTCGTGCGCCTGCGCGTGGAGGCCGATGGGGAGCGCGGGCGCGTGCGGTTCCTCGTTGAAGACGACGGCCCGGGAATCGCGCAAGAGGAGCGTGAGCGCGTGTTCGACCGTTTCCACCGCACGGACAGCGCGCGCGACCGCACGTCGGGCGGGACAGGCCTCGGCCTCGCGATCGTGCGTGCGATCGCTCTGGCGCACGGCGGACGCGTGTACGTCGAGCGCTCGCCGGAGGGCGGCGCACGGTTCGCGCTCGAGCTGCCGGGCCTCGAGGGCTACGGAACGAGCACGGCGGCGCCCTCGAAGCGTCCCGCGCGAAGGTCCTCGAGCGCGTCGGCGGCGGCATCGAGGGGGTAGGCGGTGACGGTCGTGCGCACGGGGACGCGCGGCGCGAGCGCGAGAAACTCGGCGGCGTCGCCTCGCGTGAGGTTGGCGACTGAGCGCACGACGCGCTCCATCCACAGGTAGGCGTAGGGGAAAGAGGGGATGTCGCTCATGTGGATGCCGCCGCAGACGACGGTGCCGCCGGGAGCGACCGCCTGGAGAGCAAGCGGCACGAGCGTGCCGTCGGGCGCGAAGATGATCGCCGCGTCGAGCTCGACGGGCGGGCGCTCGCTGGACGACCCCGCCCAAGTCGCTCCGAGCTCGAGCGCGAACGCGCGTGTGGCCTCGTCGCCCTCGCGCGTGAACGCGTACACGCGCCGGCCCTGGTGGACTGCGACCTGCGTGAGGATGTGCGCAGCGGCGCCGAACCCGTACAGCCCGAGCTCGCGCGCGTCGCCGCACATGGAGAGCGCGCGGTAGGAGATGACGCCGGCGCAGAGGAGCGGCGCGGCCTGCGTGTCGGGATACCCGGCGGGGATGGGGAAGCAGTAGCGCGCGTCCGCGACGGTGTACTCGGCCTGGCCGCCGTCGATGTCGCAGCCGGTGAAGCGCGCGTTGGGGCAGAGGTTCTCGCGGCCGCTGAGGCACCACCTGCACGTGCCGTCGCTCCAGCCGAGCCACGGGACGCCGACGCGTTCGCCGACCGCGGGCCCTGCGCCCTGCGGGTCGCCGCGCTCGAGCACCGTCGCGACGATCTGATGGCCGAGCACGCGCGGCGGCGAGGAGATGGCGACCTCGCCGTCGAGCAGGTGCAGGTCGGTGCGGCAGACGCCGCAGGCGTGCACCTTGAGCAACAGCTCGCCGGGCGCGGGCCGGGGGACGGGCAGCTCGGTTACGCGCAGCGGCTGTGAGATGCCGTCGAAGACGACGGCCCGCATCCTCTCGGGGATCGCGCCTTGCGCCATGATTGGCGTCCAGTGAATCAGCTAGCGAGCGCGGGCCTCTACTTCAGTCACCCCGCGTGCCTTGAACACGACCCGCGTGCACTGTCGCCGTGGCACCCCGATACGCCCGAGCGCCTGCGCGCGCTGCAGGCGGCGCTGGGCGAGCGCGCGTGGCCGGAATGGGAGTGGCGCGAGGCGCCGGCGGCGAGCGAGGCGCAGCTCGAGCTCGTGCACCCGGCGGCGCACGTCGAGCTGGTGCGCGGACTGGCGGCGGCGGGCGGCGGCGCGATCGATGCGGACACGTTCGAGAGCGAGGGCTCGTTCCGCGCGGCGCAGCACGCGGCGGGGGCGGCGTGCGCGATGGTTTCGGCGCTGCTCGACGGGGACGCGCAGGTGGGCTTCTGCGGCGTGCGGCCGGCGGGCCACCACGCGGAGGCGGCGCGCGCGATGGGCTTCTGCCTGTTCAACAACGTCGCGGTCGCTGCGGAGCACGCGATCCGCGAACGGGGTCTCGAGCGCGTGTTCATCCTCGACTGGGACGTGCACCACGGCAACGGGACGGAGGACATCTTCCGCGCGCGCGCCGACGTGCTGTTCGCGAGCGTGCACCAGTGGCCGCTGTATCCCGGCACCGGGCGGCTGGCGGACGCGGGCAGCGGCGCGGGCGAGGGCTTCACGATCAACCTCCCCGTCCCACCGGGCTCGGCCGAGCGCGAATGGCTGTCTCTGCTCGAGCACGTCGTGCTGCGTGCCGCGCGCACGTTCGAGCCGCAGCTCGTGCTCGTCTCGGCGGGGTTCGACGCGCACGTCGATGACCCGCTCGCGAGCTGCTGCCTGGAGACAGCGTCGTTCGCGAGCATCGCGTGCCTGGTGCGCGACATGGCGCGCGAGACGGCGATCCCGCTCGGCGTGGTGCTCGAGGGCGGATACAACGTGCCCGTGCTGTGCGAATGCGTTGCTACGACGCTCGCCGCGCTGGGCGGCGCGGGCGATGCGCCGCGCGTCGAGCGCGAGGAGGCGCTGACGCCGGGTGCGGCGGCGGCGGTCGGGCGCTACTGGCCGCTATAGGCCGCGCCGCGCGCACACGCGCACACGCGCGCGCACGCGCACGCGCGCACGCGCGCAGCACCCCTTTTCGGCGACACAACGACAGCGGCGCCGCGCGCGCACGCGCACGCACGCGCTCGCGCACGCGCACGCGCGCGCAGCACCCCTCTTCGGCGACACAACGACAGCGCCGCCGCGCGCACGCACGCGCACGGCCGGCGCGCTAGCCGAAGAAGAGCTCGGCGGTCTGGTAGAGCGCGGGGTCGAGGAGCTTGGGCTCGCGCAGGGCGTCGGCGAGGGGGACGTCGACGATGTCGGTTCCGCGCAGACCGAGCATGACCCCGAAGCGCTCGGTTTCGGCGGCGCGCATGGCGGCGACGCCGAAGCGGGTGGCGAGGACGCGGTCGAAGGCGACGGGGGTGCCGCCGCGCTGGACGTGGCCGAGGATGGTGACGCGGGTCTCGAAGCCGGTGCGGCGTTCGATCTCGTGCTCGAGGACGACGCCGATGCCGCCGAGGCGGGCGTGGCCGAACTCGTCGGTTTGGGTGCCGGTGGGAACCTCGAGCGTGCCGGCGCGTGGCGTGGCGCCCTCGGCGACGACGACGATCGAGAAGAGGCGGCCGCGCGCGTGGCGGCGGCGCAGGTGGGCGACGACCTCTTCGATGTCGAAGGGGCGCTCGGGGACGAGGATGGCATCGGCGCCGCCGGCGATGCCGGCGTACGTGGCGATCCAGCCGGCGTGCCGGCCCATGACCTCGAGCACCATGACGCGGTTGTGCGACTCGGCGGTGGTGTGGAGGCGGTCGATGGCGTCGGTGACGATCTGGACGGCGGTGTGAAAGCCGAAGGTGAAGTCGGTCCCGCCGAGGTCGTTGTCGATGGTCTTGGGCACGCCGACGACGGGGATGCCGGATTCGTGGAGGCGCATGGCGACGCCGAGCGTGTCCTCGCCGCCGATGGGGATGAGGGCGTCGACGCGGTGCGCCTCGAGGCCGCTGCGGATCGCATTGGTGCCATCCCTGCCCTCGGCGAAGGGGTTGGTGCGCGAGGTCCCGAGGATGGTGCCGCCGCGGGGGAGGATCCCGGCGGTGCTGGCGAAGGTGAGCTCATGGCCGTCGTCGTCGAGCACGCCGGCCCAGCCGTAGCGAAAGCCGAAGAAGGTGTTGTGCGGCGAGCGCAGGCCGGTGCGCACGACGGCGCGGATGACGGCGTTGAGGCCCGGACAGTCGCCACCGCCGGTCAGCAGGCCGACGCGCACGGGGCTAGATGCCTTCTCCGGGGAGGAACTCGTCGGTGAGCGGGGAGGCGCCGGTGCCGGGGTTGTGGACGAGGAGCTTGTGCGAGTACATCCAGGCTCCGAAGGAGGCCCAGGCGGAGGGGTCCTGCCAACCGTAGGGCTTGCCGGCGACGCTGGGTTTGGTGGCGGGAAGCGTCTGCCGGATGGAGGCGAGCTGGAGCTTGCGCTGGAGCGAGGGGTTGGCGGCGAGGACGAGCGAGGCGGCGGCGGCGGGATCGGCGCGGACCTCGCGCTCGCCGCTGGTGAGCGCCTGCAGGAAGGCGCGCAGGTCCTGCCCGCGGGTGCGGGCCTCGGCGGTGCGCACGACTAGGACGAGCTCGTCGTACTCGGGGACGCCGGCGTGGTCGACGGGGATGACGACGGGCTTCTTGCCGAGCTGCTCGAGCTGGATGGCCTCGTAGTTCCAAAAGCCGCCGAGCGTGGCTGCGACTTTCCCGCCGAGCATGGCGGGGACGAGGTTGAAGCCGACGTTGACTTCGCGCACGGAGGACGGGCGCACGCCGGCGGTCTGGAGCGCGGTCTTCAGCTCGGCGGCCTGGTAGGCGATGCCGGCGGTGCCGACGGTCTTGTGCGCGAGCCCGGCGACCGAGCGCACGTGCGCGGAGGGGAGGGCGATGATCGAGGTGAGCGGCCGCTGCACGAGCGCGGCGATGGAGACGACTTCGAGGCCCTGGTCGCGCGCGAGCAGCACCTCGGGCTCGTAGGAGATGGCGGCGTCGACGCGGCCGGCGGCGAGCAGCTTGAGCGGTTCGGAGGGGTCGGCGGGCGTCTGCAGGTGGACGTCGAGCCCGACGGCGCGAAAGTCGCCGTGGGCGATGGCGGCATACAGGGGCGCGTGGTCGGCGTTGGGGAAGAAGTCGAGCATGACGTTGAACGGCTTGGTGTGAGCGGCGCCGATGACGTCCTTCTTTTCGCCGCAGGCGCCGAGCGCGAGCGCGAGCACGGCGAGGAGGGTGAGGAGGGCCGCCTGACGGCGGCCGAGTGGACGCGCACGGGCTAACGCGCGCGCAATGCTGCGGCGAAGCGCGGGCCTCACGCGGCGTCCTTGGCGCGCGACCACGGAGCGATCACTCGCTCGGCGAGGCCGAGGGCATAGAAGCAGGCGAGGGCGAACGCGAACAGCACGAGCGCGGCAGCGTATGCGCGCGGCGTCTGCAGTGCGGTGAGGTCGGCGTTGATCTCGTGCCCGAGGCCGGCGTGCGCGCCGGTGGTGGCGGTCTGCGACTCGGCGATGTAGGCGCCGATGACGGCGATCGTGACGGCGATGCGCGCGCCGCTGATCGCGGCGGGAAGCGCGGCGGGCAGCTCGCCGAAGCGGAAGGCCTGCCAGCGCGAGGCGTCGAGCGTGCGCAGCAGCTTTAGGCGGTCGGGGTCGACGGCGGCGAGCCCGTCGACGGTCGTGACGAGCACGGGGAAGAAGCAGATGAGGACGATGACGACGAGCTTCGGGAAGACGCCGAAGCCCCACCAGAAGACGAGCAGTGGCGCGATCACGGCGATGGGGACGGCCTGCGAGCCGACGGCGAGCGGGTAGACGGCGCGGCGCAGGAGCGGCGAGAGGTGCACGAGGATCGCGAGCGCCGCGCCGAGCGCGAGCGCGATGAGCACGCCGAGGGCGACCTCGGTGGCGGTCGGGCGCAGGTTGGCGGCGAGCAGGCCGGCGTTGTCGGCGAGCGCGGCGGCGATGGCGTGCGGAGCGGGGAGCACGAAGTTGCTGGTGGTGCCGCTGTCGGCGTACGCCTCCCACGCGCCGATGAGGGCGGCGAGCAGCACGAGCGGCGGCCCGAGGATGAGCGCGCGGCGCCTCACGCCCGGTCCCCCTCGCGCGTGCGGCCGCGGCCGAGCAGCTCGAGGACGTGCTCGCGTAGCGCGAGGACGTCGGCGTGCGTACGCGCGCGCGGCCTGGCGATCTGCACGTCGACTTCGGCGATCACGCGGCCGGGGCGTGGCGAGAGGACGGCGACGCGGTCGGCGAGCATGATCGCCTCCTCGACGTCGTGCGTGACGAGCGCGACGGTGCGCCGGCCGATCTGCGACCCCTCGCGCTCGAGCGCGGCGGCGAGCCACTCCTGCATGTCCGCGCGCGTGATCGCGTCGAGCGCGCTGAGCGGCTCGTCGAGGCAGAGGACGCGCTTGCCGGAGAGGAGCGTTCGCAGGAAGGCGACGCGCTGGCGCATGCCTCCGGAGAGCTCGTCCGGCGAAGCGCGCTCGAAGCCGTCGAGTCCGAGCTGGGCGAACAGCGCGGCGGCGCGCTCGCGCGCGTGCGCGCGCGGCACGCCGGCGATGCGCAGCGCGAGCGCGGCATTGTCGAGCGCGTCGAGCCACGGCAGCAAGAGGTCGCGCTGGGGCATCAGCGCCGCGGGCTCCCCGCGCACGTTGCCGCGGTCGGGCGCCTGCAGACGGCAGATGAGCTCGAGCAGCGTCGTCTTGCCGCAGCCGCTCGGCCCGACGACGGCGAGCAGCTCCCCGGGGGCGGCGTGCAGCGAGACGTCCTCCAGCGCGCGCACGCGCGCGCCGCGGCGGTCCGTGTACGTGCGGCTCACGCGCTCGAGCGCGATCGCCTCGGCGGCGCGCGGCTCCGCGAGGGCCTTCGGAGGGGGAGATCGCAGTTCGGTCGGCAAGGCGCTCCCTTCGCGGGCATTACCCCACAGGTTCAAAGGGTCGGCGCCGGGGGAATCTCCTTCCCGGACGCCATCTCAGCCAGCCTTCCCGCCAGCACCCCTGGTATCCGTCTAAGTGCTATCCGGATGCTATCGCCACACGCGCGCGCGCTAACGCGCAGCGGAGATCACGGGGCGCGTGAGCGCGCGCACGAAGTCCTCGAGCTGTGAGGTCGTCCAGCACTCGAACGCGGTGCAGTACTTCTCGTAGGCGGCGATGACGGAGTCGCCGTAATTCCAGTACAGGCGCGGCTCGGGGTTGAGCCAGAAGGTGCGCCCGGCGCGGGCGGCGATCTGCGCGAAGAGGTCGGCGCGCGGGTCGCGCCCGTTGGTGCGCGCGTCGCCGAGCACGATGACGGTCGCGCGCGGGTGCAGGTCGTCCTCGATCTCCTCGAGCAGCTCGGACCACACGCGGCCGTAGTCGGTGTAGCCGGAGATGTCGGCGACGCCGGCATCGCTGGAGATGCGTTCGCTGACGGTTTTGAAGTTGCGCTCGGATTCGAAGATGTCGGTGACCTCGCTGATGCGCTCGATGAAGACGAACGAGCGCATCTTGCGGAAGGTGTCGTGCAGCGCGTGGAGCACCGAGAGGAAGAAGACGGACGCGGAGGTGACGCTCGTGGAGACGTCGCAGAGCACGTAGATCTCCGGCCGTTTGGGGCGTTTCGGGCGATACTTGAGGACGACGGGAACGCCGCCGGTCTGCAGCGAGGCGCGCATCGTGCGGCGGACGTCGACGTGCGCGTGGTGGCGGTGCCCGCGCGCCTGCGAGCCCTGGGTGGCGAGGCGGCGGCGCAGCTGGGCGACGACGCGGTGGACGGCGGCGAGGTCGGCGAGCGGGCCGGAGGGCAGCGCGCGGTCGAGCTCGCCGAGCGGCCGTGCGGGAGGGAGCTTGCCCGTGCGCTCGATCTGCGCGCGTTCGAGCTCGCGCCGCAGCAGCGCCTCGAAGCGGCGCAGCGCCTCGCGCGGAAGCCCGTCGCGGCGCGGATCGTCCTCCGGCAGCTCGGGCTGGGGCTCGGTGCGCAGCCCGAGCGCGCGGCGGATGCGCTGGACGTCGACGCCGATGACGCCCGAGCCCTCCTGCTGACGCGCGAACGCGGCGATGGCCATGCGCGCGAGGTCGCGCATGGCTCCCTCGTCACCGTCGCGCAGCGCGGCGGCGATCTGCGCGCGCAGCGCCTCGAGCTCGTCCTCGCTGAGCTCGCCGAGGCCGCGCATCGCGTCGCCCTCCTCGGATATCCCCTCGCGCGTCGCGGCGGCCTCGACGGCGCGGAAGAAGAAGCGGTCGAAGACGAGCTCGAAGACGCGCCTGTCCTCCTGGCTCTTGGCGAGCGTCGCGGCGAGGCCCTCGCGGAAGTCCTCGGGCTCGGTCCAGCCGATCTCGCCGAGCACGGCGAACGCGTCGAGCAGCTCGGAGGTGCCGATTGCGAGGCCCTCGCGGCGCAGCTCCTCGCCGAGCTCGAGGATGCGCGCGGGCAGTCCCCAGCGCTCGCCGGGCGCTACCTCAGGTGACATCGGCGGCCGAGGAGAGCTTCAGCCCGACGCGCTCGGCGACGATGTCCATGTCGGTTCGGTGCTTGACGATCACGGACATCGTCTCGGTGAAGATTTCGGAGTCGATGTCGTCCGCGCCGAGCAGGAGCAGCGCGCGTGCCCAGTCGATCGACTCGGCGATCGAGGGCGGCTTCTTGAGGTCGAGCTCGCGCACCATGCCGATGACTTCGACGAGCTTGCGGGCGACCGTCTGCGAGAGCTCGGGGGTGTGCAGTCGCACGATCGCGAGCTCGTGCTCGAGCGCGGGGTAGTCGAGCCAGAGGTACAGACAGCGGCGCTTGAGCGCCTCGGTGAGCTCGCGCGAGTTGTTCGACGTGAGCAGCACGACGGGGTGCGTTTTCGACTCCACGCGGCCGAGCTCGGGGATCGAGATCTGGAAGTCGGAGAGAACCTCGAGCAGCATCGCCTCGAACTCCTGGTCTGTCTTGTCGATCTCGTCGATCAGGAGCACGACGGGCCGCTCGGAGGCGATCGCGGTCATGAGCGGGCGCGCGAGCAGGAACTCCTCGCCGAAGATGTCGTCCTGGACGGCGTCCCAACCGGTGCCCGAGGCCTCGGCCTGGATGCGCAGCAGCTGCTTGCGGTAGTTCCACTCGTACAGCGCCTTCGCCTCGTCGAGCCCCTCGTAGCACTGCAGGCGCACGAGCTCGCGGCCGAGGTAGCTTGCGAGCGCCTTCGCGAGCTCGGTCTTGCCGACGCCCGCGGGCCCCTCGACGAGCACGGGCTTGCCGAGCTTGGTGGCGAGATAGGAGACGAGCGCGGTGGACTCGCCGGGCAGATAGCCGACCGCGCGCAGGCCGTCGGCGACGTCCGCCACGGAGGCGGGAGCGTTCGGCGCTGACGCCGCCGATGGCGCGCTGTCTGGCATCTCCACGGCAATGATAGGGGCGCGCATGGCACCGTCGACGGCGCCCGCGGCGCCCGGCCGTGGGTAGCATCCAGCCACTTTGGGAGCGGAGCGAGCGTGAGTCTGCGCGTCGTCGGCGCGGGCGTCGGCCGAACGGGAACGGCGTCGCTGAAGCTCGCGCTCGAGCAGCTCCTCGGCGGCCGCTGCTACCACATGCAGGAGGTCCTCGAGCGGCCCGAGGACGATCTCTTCTGGAAGGCGGCGGTGCATGGCGAGCGCGATGACTTCGATTCGGTCATGGCGGGGTACGTGGCAGCGGTCGATTGGCCGGTCGCCGCCTTCTGGCGTGAGCTCGCGGGCGCGAATCCCGAGGCGCTGATCCTGCTCTCCACGCGTGACTCCCCAGAGCAGTGGTGGACGAGCTACGAGGCGACGATCGTGCAGATACTCAAGCGGCGCGCGGCCGGCGCCGACGCGATTGGCGCGCGGCATGCGTCGTGGGTGATCGCGATGCTGCAGGACCGCCTGACGGCGGGCTGGGACGACCGTGCGCAGGCGATCGCGGCGTACGAGCGCCACAACGCGGAGGTGCGCTCGGGCGCGGACCCGGAGCGGCTGCTCGAGTGGCGCCCGGGCGACGGCTGGGAGCCGATCTGCGCCGCGCTCGCCCTCCCCGTACCCGACGAGCCGTTCCCGCACGAGAACACGACGTCGGACTTCAACGCGCGCGCGATCGAGCGATAGGCGCGACGCGCGTGCGCGACGCGAACGCGCGCGCTCAGCGCCAGTGAGATACTTCGATGTGCGCTCGTTCGCCGTCACCGGGCGACACGCGCTTTGGCCGCACGAGGAGGTTGACGATCGAGATCAGCAACGCACCGGCGAACGTCGACCAGAAGCCGCCCACGCTCAGGTCCGTCACGATGCGGCTCGTCAGCCACAACATGAGCGTGTTGATGAACAGCAGCGCGACGCCGAGCGACAGGAGGACCGCGGGTAGCGTCATGACGACCACGATCGGGCGCAGCGCGAAGTTGACGAGGGCGAGGATCGCGCCGGCGAGCAGGAGCGTTCCGACGTCGCCGCGGTAGCTGATCGCGGGGATGATCGCTGCGGCGACGAGCAAGCCCAGGCAGTTGCAGAGCCAGACGGCGAGCAGCTTCACACGCATACCCTACGCCGCGCGACGGGCCGGGATCGAACGTCGCCGCGCGGGCTCGGGGTAGGGCGACGAGCCGACCGGCGCGGGCGAGTAGCAGAGTCAGAGATACTAATATCCTCTATATGTCTCGCACAGTGGAAAGGGGCGCTGCGCCACGCGCGAGGGCGAAGCAGGCGTCACCGAGCGGCGCGACGCTCCTCGACGCGAACAGCGTGTCGTGGCGCTATACGGGCGACTGGCGCCTGGGGCTCGTGCTCGCGCGCGCGCTGCTGCTGCAGGTGTGCCACCCGACGATCGGCGCGGGGGTGGCGGAGCACTCGATCTTCCGCGAGGACCCGTGGGGGCGGCTGCGCGCGTCGCTGTACCCGGTGCTCGAAACGGTCTATGCGGCGGACGGCGCGAAGGTCGGCGCGCGCGTCCGCGAGTCGCACCGCGCGATTCGCGGCACCGACGCGAGCGGCGGGCGCTACAGCGCGTGGGAGCCCGAGGCGTACTGGTTCGTGCTCGCGAGCGGGATGGAGTCGGCGGCGGTGATGGCCGCGCGCTACTTCCCGCGGCCGATGACGCGGCACGAGCGCGAGCGCCTGCTCGCGGAGACGCGCGAGGTGGGCGCGCGCATGGGTTTGCGCGAGCGCGACATGCAGCGAACGCTTGGCGAGTTCGAGGATTGGTACGAGACGATCCTGCGCGAGCGCCTGGTGGACCACCCGATGGCGCACGCGGTGCTCGAGGAGATCGCGGCGACCCCGCCGCCGCCGTGGCTGCCGCTGCCGGGCCCGCTGCGGCTGTCGTTCTCGCTGCCGGTGGGGCACGTGATGACGCTCGCGACCGTCGGCACGCTGCCGGGCGTCGTGCGCGAGCGCCTCGGGCTTGGCTGGAGCACACGCGAGGAGCTGCAGCTGCGGGCGCTCGCGGCGGCGGTGCGCTCGGCGTTCGCTGCGATGCCCGAGCAGTGGCGCTACATGCCGATCGCACGTGCGGGCTTCGAGCGCGAAGCGCGCGCCGCACGCGCGGCGTGAGCAAGCGCGGCGCGATCGCCGACCTCGTCGCGGGTGCGGGCGACGAGCTCGACGCGTATTCCGAGCGGATCCTCGAGGCCGCGCGCGAGGAGCTCGCGGCGTATGGCCTGCGGCGCACGACGCTCGAGGACATCGCGGCGCGCGCGGGCGTCGGTCGCGCGACGCTGTACCGTCGCTTCGCCAACCGCGACACGCTGCTCGCGGCGCTCGTCGCGCGCGAAGCGGGCCGGCTGATCGCGAACGTCGACGCGCAGATGCGCGCCTGCGAGACGCCCTCGGAGCGGCTCGTCGCCGCGTTCGTCGCGTTCATCTCGCAGCTGCGCGAGCACCGTCTGTTGCGGCGCGTCGTGGTGAGCGACCCCGACGAGATCCTCCCGATCCTCACCAGCCCGGCGACGCTCGCGCTGGGGCGCGACTACATCGCCGGGCAGGCCGCGCGCGAGCGGGCGGCGGGCGCGCGGCTCACGGCCGAGCCGAGCGTGATCGGCGAGCTGCTCGCGCGTTTCGCGCACTCGCTCGCGCTGACGCCCGAGACGCTCCTGCCGCTGGACGACGAGGAGGCGCTCACGGAGCTCGCGCGCGCGACGCTCGTCCCGCTCGTGTTCGCCGACCCGCAGGCCTGAGCGGCGTACGGCGCGAAGCCGCTGGCAACGATGAGCGTTGGGATTATCCGGGTGGTACGACTAGATAGCTCGCTACCGGTTTGATCCGTTCATGCTCGCCCGGATTCCAGCGCCAAGGTGCGTGGTCTGCACCGACTCCGATGAACTGTTTCGGCGAATGCTCGGCGCTGGGATGCGCGTGGACCTGCTCGTCGAGCAGCATCGGCGTGACACCGCGCTCGGCGTGCGCGGCCTTCACTACGACTCTGGGCATGGGTCTGCCTTTCTGAGACTTGATGGTGGTGCTAGGCCACCGGGGAGGAGCGCTGGCCTAGCACCGGGGGAGGGGGTATTGCGAAACGCAGTCTACTACAGCCAATAGTGCTACGCAACGTAGTGGTTACTTGTCTTTGACGCCTCGCGCGGACGCCCCGCCTCGCGCGCTAGCGCTCTCGCGTGGGGTCGTCGAAGGACAGCTGGTCAGAGGGCGCGGGCGGGTAGCGCGGGCGCGTGCGCGCCGCGGGCGCCTCGGCGGGCGCGGTCGGCGCCTCGCTGCCCCGTCCGGCGCGGACGGGGGCGCTTTGCCGCTGCGCGCCCGCAGGCGACGCGGGGCGCGGCGCGGGAGCGCGGATGGGAGCGGGCGTCGCCGGCGCGGGCGCCCCGCCGCCGTGGCGGTGCAACAGATGGGGGTTGCGGTGGACCCCCGGGTGCAGCTCCGCGGCGCGCATGCGCGAGCCGGCGTAGGCGAGCGCGCCGGCGGCGGCGAGTGCGAAGAAGATGCCCCACTGCACGCCGACGTTCGCGGCGACGCCGCGGCCGCTCACGCCCGGCTTGTCGAACAGCCGCAGCACCAGCAGCGCGCCGGCCCACAGCCCCGCGATCAGGACCGTCGCGCCGTCGCTCGCCGGCAGCCGGAACTCCCGCCCCTCGGCGCGCGCGAACAGCAGGTAGGCGACGGCGAGCGCGACCAGCAGCACGGCGGCCTCGATGAAGGAGAAGACCTGAAAGGCGTTGAGGTTGCGGCTCTGCAGCGGCTGCTCCCGAGCGGCGGTAACGACGGCGTTCTGCTGGTACCACGGCAAGAGCATCGTCACGAGCAGCGCGAGCGCGGCTGCCCCCGCGATCCGCTGCTCGTGGCCGAGCGCGCGCCAGTCGCGGCTCAGACGCTCCATCGCCGCCCGCGCCCGCGACCCGCGCGTCGCGTGCAGATCGTCTTCGGACCCACGCGACGGAGTCTAGGCTCGCCCGCAGCGGTCAGCCGCGCTTCATTTCACGAGCCGTACGGTGCCGTGCGCGGTCCGGAAGTTGCCCGCGAGGTCGGACGCCGAAAGCGTGATTTCGTATGTGCCCGCCTTCGACGGCGTCAGCCACAGCAGGCGCGGGGTGCCGCGCGAGACCGTCGCGCTGTTGGTCCAGATCACGCGCCCGCCGTGGCGCACGAGCAGGTGCACGGTCGAGATCTTCGACAGCGACACGCGCACTCCGGCGCGCGCACTCGTCGGCAGCGTCGTGCTCAGCAGCGCGACCTGTGGCGGCGTCGTGAGGTCGGCTTCGAAGCGCTGCGCTGTCGCGCAGTAGATCGCATCGCCCGCGACCGGCCGCGCTGCGCCAGGGGGCGCGGGGCTGGTGCCGCCGCCGGTCGTGCCGCTCGTGGTCGTGCCGGTCGTGGTCGTGCCGGTGCCGCCGCCGGCGGGGGTGGTCGGCGTGGTGGGCGCCGGCGGGGGCGTCGAGGGCGCTTCGAGGAACGGCGGGCCCTTGCTCGTTCGCTGGCAGAGGTGTTTGAGGAATTCGGTCAGCAGTTCGTGGTAGCTGAGGCTCGATTCTTCGAACTGGTCGTACAGCGACCACGCGCCGGTGTCGTAGTGCGGGACCATCGCCCGCGCCTGCGCGTCGCCGGCGTCGAACAGCGCGAGGCCGAGCGGGTCACGAGAGATCGACGCGTAGTCGTACAGGCCGACGTCGGCCTGGATGAATCCGTTCAGGATGCGGTCGGCGGGCGCGTAGCTGTACTGCGCGTAGTACGCGCCGAGATGCGTGCTCACGCGCACGCCCGTCGGCGGCGGCGTCTGGAAGATGCCGAGCGCTTCGCGCGCGGTCGCGAGCAGCGCGGGTTCGTGGAAGCGCACCGACGCGCGCGCCAGCACCTGCACGGCGGTCCCCTGCGAGAGCCCGCTCGTCCACGGCGGCTTGCCGCCGTCGAACTGGAACATGTACTCCCACGCGATCCCGCCCGCGCGCTGGCTCGCGAGCGGGATCACTTCCGCGAGCAGCCGCTTGAGGTTTGCGTCTTCGTGGCCGGAGAGGAAGTAGCCGTTGGCCGCGCCGAACGTCCCCAGCCACTGGATCTCGAGACCCTGGCCGGGGTAGTACTGCCACACGATCTCGCTCGGCGGGAACGTCACGCGCTCGCCGCTCCTGAGCAGCGGTTCGGTCGTCCACCACTTGCGGTTGCGTTCGAGAGTGAGGATCAGCACGGGCAGGCGCGAGGGGTCGAGCCGCCCCGACGCGGCGATTGCCTGGACGTTCGCGAGCACCGCTCCGAGCTCCGCGCGGCGCGTGCCCGTGAGGTGCGAGAGCGAGCGCTTCGCGGCGTTGTACGCGCCGAGGTCCGTGCTGTAGGCGGCAGGGGTGATCGCGCCGGAGGAGCGCAGGCCCGCGAGCACGCCAGGCACGCTCGGCGGCCGGTGCGCGGCCGCGCGCGCGTGAGCGCGGGCGAGCGCGGAGGGAACGGCGAGGACGGAGAGGAGGGCGGCGAGGACGGCGACCGCCATCGGCGCCGCGCAGCTGGTTGCCGAGCGCCGCGTCGCGCTACTCCAGCTCGAGCTCGAGGTCGTCGTCATCGACTTCTGCGTCCTCGTCGTCGAGCTCGTCGTGCTCGTCCGCCTCCGGACGTTCCCCGGGCTGGTAGCTGGATTGAAAGTCCTCGATCAGCTCATCGCGTTTGGTCTCATCCATGGGCGACTCCTCGGAGATCTGCACCCACTCGGTGGCCTCGAACTCGTCCGCGTCGAACAGCTCGTGGTCGACGACCGCGGAGTCGTCGACGACGATCATGATCTCGGTCTGCGGGTTGAAGTACGTGCCCGCGCGGATCGTCAACTCGTCGAGCGTGAAGCGCCGGGGGTCGCTCATGCTGCGTTTATACACGCCGCACGTAGTCGCGGCATTAGGCCTGCAGTTCTGCGAGCGTGCGTGCAACCTCGGCGTCGATCTCGAGCGGCTCGAGGCCCTGGCGCGCGCGGCGTTCGTTGCGCGCGACCACGAGCTGGCGCACCTCTTCCTCGAGTCCCGGGTCGTGCGCGGGCGCGGGTGCGTCCGCGAGCAGCCGCGCGACCTCCGCGTCGACGTCGAGGGCGGGTTCGCCGCGCGAGAGCTGGCGCTCGCGGCGCGCGCCGAGCATCTGCCGGATTTCGACCTCGGCCTCGGCCTTCGAGGCGGCGGCGCTCAGGTGGCCGGTGAAGGTCCCGGCGGGCGCCTCGTGTCCCATCGTCAGGCCGCCTTCGCCGATCTCGTCGTGCAGCCCGCTGCTGCGTGTGAGCAGGAAGACGATCGACATCACCACGGAGAACACGACCGCACCGAAGACGACGATCGGAAACACGGTCTGCACGCGCCGATTGTTGCCGATCGCCGCGGTGTCCGCTACGCTTCGGCTCGCAAAGACGGTTGACTGACCAGTCAATCGGTTTTCCGGAAGTCAAGGAGGGGACGCTCGATGGTCGATTTCACGCTCACCGACGAGCAGCGCAGCCTGCGCGAAATGGCGCACGACTTCGCCGTCAAAGAGATCCGCCCGGTCGCGTGGGATTACGACCGCGACGGCACCTGGCCGCAGGACATCATCGAGAAGGCGTGGGAGGTCGGCCTGATGAACTCCCACATCCCCGAGGAGTACGGCGGCTCCGGCGCCGGCTACCTCGACGGCTGTCTGATCGAGGAGGAGCTCTCGTGGGGGTGCTCGGGCATCCAGACCTCGCTCGGCTGCAACGGCCTCGCGACCGCGCCCGTGATCATCGGCGGCTCGGAGGAGGTCAAGAAGGACTACCTCGGGCGCCTCACCGAAGCGCCGCTGCTCGCGTCGTTCTGCCTCACTGAGCCGGACGCCGGCTCGGACGTGTCGGGCATGCGCACGACCGCGGTCAAGCGCGGCGACAAGTACGTGATCAACGGCTCGAAGTGCTTCATCACCAACGGCGGCTACGCGAACTGGTACACGGTCTACGCGAAGACCGACAGGGACGCGGGCCACCGCGGCATCTCGGCGTTCGTCGTCCCGCGCGACGCGGGCGTCGTCGTGGACAAGAAGGAGGACAAGCTCGGGCAGCGCGCGTCGAACACCGCGACGATCTCCTTCGACGACGTCGAGGTCCCCGCGGGCAACCTCATCGGCGAGGAAAACAAGGGCTTCAAGCTCGCGATGATGACCCTCGACCGTACGCGCCCGGGCGTCGCGGCGATGGCCGTCGGGATCGCGCGCGCGGCATTCGAGTTCGCGACCGACTACTCGCGCGAGCGCATCCAGTTCGGCGTCCCGATCGCGATGCACCAGGCGATCCAGTTCATCATCGCCGACATGGCGACCGAAATCGAAGCCGCGCGTCTGCTCACGTGGAAGAGCGCGGTGATGCTCGACAACGGCGAACGCAACACGCTCGTCTCGTCGCACGCCAAGCGCTTCGCCGCGGACGCCGCGATGAAAGTCGCCACCGACGCCGTCCAGGTGTACGGCGGCTATGGCTTCATCAAGGACTACCCCGTCGAGAAGCTCTTCCGCGACGCGAAGATCATGCAGCTGTACGAGGGCACCTCGCAGATCCAGCGCCTGGTGATCGCGCGCGAAACGCTGCTGCCGCGTCGCGTGCCGGAGCCCGAAGCGGTTCCCGCCTAGCACCCGTCCGCGGCCGTCGGTCGCGGCAGCGACTAACGCAGGAAGATCGACGGCCCGTAGGCCGAGACCTGCTCGCCGTTCGTCACCACGACGAGCACGCGATAGAGGCCGCGGTGGAAGCGCACGCTGGAGCTGAAGCTCGACCTCGTCGCGCTCGCGTGGCGCAGGGCGGCGCCGGCGACGAGCACGCCGCGCCCGTGCACCAAGCGCAGGATGCCCACGTGCGCACCGTCCTCCGCCGGCGTGACACTGCCAAAGAAGCGCACGTGGTGGGCGAGGCGCGAGTGCCCGACGCGGTAGGCGACCCGAACCGCGACCTGCTCAGCGGTCACCTCGCTCACGACGGACGGCTTGGTCACCGTCACGACGCGGAACTGCGTCGCGAGCGACATCCCGATCACCGTGAACGAGAAGCTCCCCGTCGGCGTGGTCAGCTCGGGGTTCTCGACGTTCTGAAAGCCCGCGGTGAACGGGAACGAGTTTGCCTGCAGGACGACCTCTCGATTCGCGTTGCCGGTCCCGGACAGCGTCCCGTCGATCACGATCGTGCCCCCGAACGGGACCGGGTTCGGCGCCGCCACGATCTGCAGCGAGAGGGGCACCTTCGGCGTGGTGAAGGTCGCATCCGAGCCGTCCGTCACGCCCACCGCGTTGGCCGCCACGACGCGGTAGTGGTACAGCGTCAGCGGCTGCAGGCCGCCGAGCGAGACGCTCACGGCGACCGCGTGCGTGCCGGAGCCGGCGCGCACGATCGCGCTCTGCGCGCCGTACGCGCGCGTCGGGCCGTACTGGACGTAGAAATACGTTTCCGAGCCGTTCGGGTTGACCGAGCCCGTGATCAACGCCGAGGAGTAGGTCACCGAGTGCGCCGGCCCGGTCGTCACCTTCGGCGTGATCGCCGCGTGCGCGCTCGCGGCCAGCGCAAGCGCCACCTGCGCGCATAGCGCAAGCGCGATCGCCGCCTTCCTGGTCTGCCTCGGGGTGTGCACTCGCATGCTCCGCTCCTCTCGCGCATTAAACCCGAGTGCGCGCCCAGAGGTTCGGTGCACGCGCCGGACGCCTCGCAGCGCCGGACGCCTCGCAGCGCCGGACGCCTTGCGGCGCCGGCCCGCGCCTGCTCGCTAGGCTGCCGCTGGCCGATCTCCGATCGGTAACCAATCGAGGAGGCGCAGCGCATGTTCGTATTCAAGGCCGCCGTCGTCGGCGCAGGGACGATGGGGGGGCAGATCGCGCAGACGATCGCCGCCGCGGGCATACCCGTCGTGCTGAAGGACATCGACGACGCGCTCGTGCAGGCGGGCCTCGCAGAGGCGCGTTCGGTCACCGAGGGCCAGGCGCGCAAGCTCGCCGAGAAAGGGAGGATCACCGAGGAGCAGGCGCAGGCGCAGATCGACGAAGTCGTCGGGCGCATCCACGGCACGACCTCCTACGCCGGCTTCGGCGACGTCGACTTCGTCATCGAGGCCGTGCCCGAGACGATGGAGATCAAGCAGAACGTCTTCGCCGAGCTCGACGCCGCCACCCCGTCGCACGCGATTCTCGCCTCGAACACCTCCTCGCTGTCGATCTCCGAGATCGGCGACGCGACCCTGCGCCCGGACAAGGTCGTCGGCTTCCACTACTTCTATCCGGCCTCGATCATGCCCCTGATCGAGATCGTCGAGGGCGAGGACACCTCTCCGGAAACGCTGACCGCCGCCGTCACCTTCGCGCAGGGGATCCGCAAGCAGCCGATCACCTGCGCCGAGGTCCCCGGTTTCGTCGTCAACCGCATTCTCAACTCGGGCGTCTCCGAGGTCTGGCGCGAGCAGGAGCAGAAGGGGCTGTCGATCAAGAAGATCGACGAGGGCATGGCCACCAGCGGCGTCGTGCCCGTCGGCCCCTATCACCTCGGCGACCTGCTCGGACTCGACACGATCCTCCACGTCGCAGAGCACCTCGTGAACTCCTACGGCGAGGAACGCTTTTACGCGCCCAAGAGCATGCAGAAGCTCGTCGCCGACGGGAAACTCGGTGCGAAGACCGGAGGTGACGGCTTCTACGGCCCGCAGGGCGAAGCGAACGTCCCCGGCGACACCGATCCCGACATCACGGAGCTCGTAGAGCTCCTCTCCATAAAGACCCTCGTCGAGGCATGCCTCGTGCTCGAGGAGGGCGTCGCGACCCACCGCGACATCGACTTCGGGATGATGGCCGGCGCCGGGCTCGACCCGCGCCGCGGTCTGTTGCCGCCGTTCATGCGCGCGGACGCCGACGGGCTCGACGCGGTGCTCGAGCGCATGGAGAACGCGCGCGAGCGCCACGGCGAGCGCTTCGCGCCGCCGACGATCCTGCGCCGTCTCGTCGCCCAGGGTCGACTCGGGCAGAAGAGCGGGCAGGGCTTCTACCCCTACCCGCAGCCCGACGCCGAGCAGCCCGCCGAGGTCGTCAAGCTCGAGACGCGCGGCGACGGCGTCGCGATCGCGTGGCTCGCCAACGGCCAGATGAACCCGATCTCGCCCGATCTCGTCGCCGACCTCGAGAAGGTGTGGGCGAAGGTCAAGGAGTCGGGCGTGCGCGCGCTCGTCATCGCGTCCTCGAACCCGCTGCTCTTTTCCGCCGGCGCCGACATCAAGGCGTTCACCACGCTCGACCAGTCCGGCGGCGAGGATCTCCTGCGCCGTACCCACGCGCTCGCCAGCGAGCTCGGGTCAGGGCCCGTCGCCACGATCGCCGCCGTCAACGGCCTCGCCTTCGGCGGCGGCTGCGAGCTCGCGATGGCGTGCGACGTGCGCATCGCGGCGCGCACCGCGCTCTTCGGCCAGCCCGAGATCAAGCTCGGGCTGATCCCCGGCTTCGGCGGCACGCAGCGCCTGCCGCGCCTCGTCGGCGCGGGCAAGGGGCTCGAGATGAACATCGTCGGCGACCCCGTGATGGCCGACGAGGCGTTCGAGTTCGGGCTCGTCAACCGCGTCGTCGACGACCACGAGCTGTTCGACACCGCGCTCGCGTGGGCGCGCAAGCTCGCCGCCCAGGCGCCGCTCGCGCTCGAGCAGATAAAGCGCGTCTCCGCCGCCGGCGACCTGCGCCAGGGGCTCGAGGACGAGAAGCGCGCCTTCGCGAGCGTCTTCGCAAGCGAGGACGCGCGCGAGGGCATCGCCGCGTTCCTCGGCAAACGCTCCGCGCGCTTCGAGGGACGCTGACGCCGCGCGTGCACGTGCGAGAGGACACCGCCGGCGCGACCGCCGAGCTCGCCGAGCTCGTCCGCGGCGCCGGCTCCGTCGTCGCGCTCACCGGCGCCGGGATCTCGACGCCCTCCGGGATTCCCGATTTCCGCTCGCCCGGGACGGGCCTGTGGGAGACCGTCGACCCGATGGAGGTCGCCCACATCGACGCCTTTCGCCGCGACCCCGCGCGCTTCTGGAGCTTCTACTCCGCGCGCTTCGCCGCGCTCGAATCAAAGCGCCCCAACCCCGCGCACCGCGCCCTCGCCGAGCTCGAGCGGCGCGGACTGCTCGACGCCGTCATCACGCAGAACGTCGACATGCTCCACCGTGCGGCCGGCACTCGCGAGCTCGTCGAGGTCCACGGCTCGATCGCCACGTGCTCGTGTCTCGACTGCCACTCCGACCACGCGAGCCCCACCGAGCCCGTCGTCCTCGCCGAGGCGCGCGCGCGGATCCGCGAGGACCCCGACGGGATTCCCCGCTGCGAGCGCTGCCGCGCGCCGCTCAAGCCCGACGTCGTGCTCTTCGGCGAGCTGCTGCGCGAGCGCACGCTCGAGCGCGCGCGCGCCCTCTGCGAGGGCGCCGACGCGTTGCTCTGCATCGGCTCCTCGCTCGAGGTGTACCCCGTCGCCACGCTGCCTCTGCTCACGCACGAGCGCGGCGGCGCCGTCGCGATCCTCACCGAAGGCCCCACGCCGCTCGACGCCCTCGCCGCCGTCCGCCTCCACGGTGACGTCGTCGCCGAGCTCGACGCGCTGCTCGCCGCGCTGTCCTGACGCGGGCCGCTGTCGCGCCCGCGCGCCCTGTCGCGCCCGCGCGCCCTGCCCGCCCGCGCGCCTGACTGCCCCGAACGCCGTGTCGCGCGTCAGGCCGGCGGCAGCTCTGCGACCGTCACGAGGTAGTCCGACTGCACCCGGAAGCTTCCGTCCTGCGCCTCGTTGCTTTCTTCGTACATCGCGAGCATCTCCGCGTGCAGGTCCTGCCAGCGGCCCTGGGGCTCGAGCACGGATTTCAGCATCACCGCCGGGCCCAGTTTCTGCTCGTCCTCGGCAAGCTGCGCCTCGGCCGACGCGCCGCTGAACGTCACCGCGCGCCGCTCGAACGTCAGCTCCGTCGCCGTCCCCTCGAACAGCCCGCGCACGTGGTCCTCGTCGCCCCACAGCACCGGCGGCTTGAGCTCGGGCGGCGGGGCCGGCATGTAGCTCGCCGAGACGCGGAAGTTGCGTCCGATGAAGCTGTCCGGCGTCCACGCCGCGACCACCACGCGGCCGCTCGGACGCGCCACGCGCACGAGCTCTTCCGCCGCGAGCTTCTGTCGCGGCGCGAACATCACGCCGAAGCACGACGTCACGCGGTCAAACGAGTTCTCGGCGAACGGCAGCTCCTCCGCATCGCCCTCCACGAGCTCCAGGTGCACGCCCTCCTCGGCCGCCTTCTCGCGCGCCGCGTCGAGCAGCTTCGGCGTCAGGTCGAGCCCGGTCACCTGCGCGCCCATTCGCGCCGCCGCGATCGACACGTTGCCGCTGCCCGTCGCCACATCCAGCAGCTCGATGCCCGGCGCCGCGCCCGCGCGCTGCGCGAGGTACTCGCCGACGCTCACGATCCGCTTCGCCACATCCGCGTAGTCGCCCGCCGTCCAGATCGCCTTCTGCCCCTGCTTGAAGCCGCTCACGTCGATGCTCATGGATCCTCCACGTGTCTTTGCCTATGCCCCCGCCAGCGCCGTCCTCGCGAGATCGCGCCGCGGGTCGATGCCAAAGCGCTCCGCCGCCTCGACGCTCCGCTCGTCGAGATCCCACCTGTCCGCCGCGGGCGGACCCTCGTGTTCGGCGCTCGCTCCCTTCAGCGCCATCGTCCCGGTGTTGTCGCCGATCGCGCGGATCGCCCGCACCTCCTCGTCGCCCAGCGACCACTCTCCCGCGGCCGCCGCACGCCCGAGGGCGGTGAGCTCCGCGCGCTCGTCCTCGATCGCGCGAGCCTGCTGGCCGATCTCCGATCGGTCGCGCTCCTGGATCAGCGTCGGCGCGACGCACGCGACGGCCGGCTGCGCGAGGTTCCACGCGCACGCGAGCTGCAGCATCGTGAACCCGTGTGCGTCCGCGATCGGGCGCATCGACTCGAGCTTCTCGAGGCCCGCGCGCACCCAGCCCGCGGGGCGGAAGCGGCGGTGGTCGTATTCGGCGAAGTCTTCCTCGGGTGAGACGTCGTCGTGGAACAGCCCGCCGTAGTCGACCACGCGCGTGATCAGCCGCACGCCGTGCGCCTGCGCGGCCGCGAGCGCGAGCTCGCCCGGCCAAGGCTCCATCGGCCCGAGGATGATCATCGCCCAGTCGATCTGGTCGCCGAAGCGCTCGAAGCACTCGATGACGTCGAGCGTGAAGCCGTTCGCCGGTCCCGGCGCGACTCCGACAAGACGCGTTAGCCCGGCCTCCCGGACCGCCTCCATGCCCGCCCACACGGCCTCGCTGCGGTATCCCGTGCGGTCCGGGTTGTGCAGCAGCAGCAGATCGAACTGGCTCACGCCGCAGCGCTCCAGGCTGCGCTCGGTCGCCGCGCGGATGTAGCCGGCGTACGCGTCCTTCGAGCGCAGGCGCGGGTCGGTGAAGCGCGGGTAGCCCTTCGCGCCTTCGCGCTGTCCGTCGTAGAAGTCGTGGCCGATCGCGCCGACGAGGCAGTAGCGCTCGCGCTCGAGCCCCTCGAGCGCGCGAGCGAGCGCGCGGTCGGCCTCGCCCTCGCCGTACACGTCCGCCGTGATCACCGTCTCGAGCCCCTCGCCCGGTCGCAGCAGCGCCGTCAAACGCTGCTCCGCGATCGGCTCACCGAAATGCATGAAGCGCCCGCCGCTCCACGTGCCGATCGCCGTCGCTGTCGGATCCATCGGTGACCTTCACTCTACGCGCGATCCGCTCGCGACCGCGCGCGCGCGAATCGCCGCCTCGAGCCGCTCGAGCGCGTGGCGGATCGTGTCCTCGTCCGGCTGCGAGTGCGCATCCGCCGATGCGTCCGAGGATCCAGCCTTGGGCGTCGCGCTCGCGGGCGCCTCGGCGCTCGCCCTCCTCTCGGCGTTCGCGGCGGTCTCCGCGGCATCGGCGGTCTCGGCGGTGTCCGTCCCCGGCGGAGGCGCTGGGCGCGCGCGTGTGGACGCGCGCGCGAGGTCGGGCGCGAGCGCGGGCGCGAGCGCTTCGAGCTCGGAGACGCGCAGCTCGAGCTCCGGAAAGCGCTCCTCGCGCAGCTCCTTGAGCGCCGCGCGGTAGGCGTTCGCGAGCTCGAGCGCCGCGTGCGCGGTTCGCCCGTGATCGAGATCCAGTCGCGCGCGCAGCGCGAACTCCTCGCACAGCAGCACTTTCGAGCGCGCGCCGAGCAGCTCCGCGAAGCGCTCCTGCGAGCGCAGCGCCGCGACGCGCGCGCCGCGCCCGCGCTTGCGCGCGCCGCCGCGCGCGGGCTCGCCCACGCGCAGCTCGCGGGCATACAGCCACTTGCCGTCGGCGACGTGCTCGCCGTCGCCCCACCCGGCACGGATGACGAGCGCCTGCTCGGCCGAGACCTCGTGCAGGTACGGATCCGCGGAGGAGATGCGCTGCACGTGCAGCACGCGGTTGAGCGTCGCGACTTCGGCGCGCACAGTCCGCTCGATGTCGAGCTCCCGCAGCCACGCCTGCGCCTGACGCTCGGCGGAGACCGGCGTCGGGTCGATGATCGTCGCGCGCGACGTCGGCACGGCCGTCGGCGGCGGCTCGGGATCGACGGCGCGCCCGCGCGCCGCACGCGTCGCGCGGCGCGTGTGCTGCCCGCGCCAGCTCGAGCGCACGCGCGCTCCGAGCGTTTCCAGCACGATCACCCGCTCGGGATCCGATCCCGCGCGCGAGCGCAGGATGTAGCGGCCGTCCGGCGGACCGAGCTCCCACGGGAACTCGAGCTGCAGAAACAGGAACAGGTGCTCGGACACGACTTCAACGTATCCTTGCTCGCATGCCCGACGAGCGGAATATCGCCAATCGCCTGCGCGAGCGCCTCGGCGACTCGACCGAGGAGCGGGTAGGCAAGGCGCTCTCGGACCTGCTCGAAAACCCCCTCATAACCGGCGCGATCGGGCGCGCGTTCGACGCCCGCGAGAAGGCGACGCAGGCGCAGGAGCTGGCGATGGGCGCGCTCAACATCCCCTCCGCCGCGGACATCGAGCGGCTCACGCGCCGCATCCGCTCGGTCTCGCAGCGGCTCGAGGGCATCGAGGACGGCATCGACAGGATCGGCCGCTCGCTCGCGCCGGGCGCGGTCGAAGCGCGGCTCGAGGCGATCGAGCACGAGCTCGCGACGGTCTCCGAGAAGCTCGAGGAGCTTCTGCGCGCGCAGCGCAACAAGAACGGGTCATCGCCCGAGCCGCGCGCGCGGCGCAGCGCGCCGAAGTTCACGCGCCGCAAACGCGCCCCCGTCGACAAACTGCCGACCGGTGCGCCGAGCACCGACGCGTCGCCCGCGAGCGTCCCCGACGCGTCGCGCGCGAGCGTGCCCGCGGCGGAGTCGCCCGCTCAGTAGGCGAGCGCGGCGAGCGCGACGGTCCCCATTCGCTCGACCGCCGCGCGCAGCGTCTCGGCGTCTATCCGCCGGCGCTCGCCGTCGGGCGTGAACGTGTCTGACACGCACAGCACGCACGCGACCGCCGCGGGCGAGCTCGCGCCGAGCGCGAACAGCGCCGCCGCCTCCATCTCCACGGCGATCGCGTCGTGCTCGCGCACGCGCTCGACGTCGTCGTAGAAGAGGTCGACGCTGACGATCGCTCCCGCGACGCTTCCGCGCGCGGCCGCGACGAGCGCCGCGCCGAGCTCTGCGTCGGCCGGCGCCCGGCCGTCGGCTCCGAGCGCGCGCGAGGTGCCGTCCGCGCAGATCGCCTCCGTCGCCACGACGAGGTCGCCGAGCTCGAGCGAGGAGAGCAGCGCTCCGCACGTTCCCACGCGGATCGCGCGCCGCGCGCCGAGCGCGACGAGCTCGTGCAGCACGATCGCCGCCGAAGGCCCTCCCATTCCCGTCGACTGGATCGTCAGCGCCTCGCCGTCGCGCGCCGTGCCCGTGTAGCCCCACAGGCCGCGGTTGTGGTTGAACATCTTCGGCGCGTCCAGCAGCAGCTGCGCGAGCGCGAGCGCGCGGCCCGGGTCGCCGGGCAGCAGCACGCGCTCGGCGAGCGGCGCCGTCGGATGCAGGTGCAAGGGCATCGTCCTTAGACTTTCGCGCATGGGAACGCCGCCCGGGGGGCGCGAGCTCACGCTCGAGCAGGTAGCAGCGGGCGCGGGCGTCTCGGCCGCGACGGTCAGGCGCTGGGTCGGGCGCGGCCTGATTCCGGGCTTCGACGGCAGCTGGACGCCCGCCGCCGCGGCATACGTGCGCGTGATCGAGCGCCTGCGCGCGCGCGGCCACTCGCTCGAGGAGATAAAGCGCGCGAGCGATCGCGGCCAGCTCGCCGTGGGTCCGATCGAGAACCTGCTCGTGGCCTCCGAGGGCCTGTACACGCTGCGCGACGTCGCTCGCGAGACCGGGCTTTCGACGTCGGTGATCGAAAGGCTGCGCGCGGCGATGGGGCTGCAGACGCAGCCGTCGGAGCTGATGTCCCAGGAGGACATGCAGGTGATGCGCTACGTCGCCGCGATCTTCGACGCGGGGCTGCCTCCCGCTGCCTTCCTGCAGCTCGCGCGCGTCTACGGGCAGTCGCTCGCGCAGATCGCCGACGCGGAGGTGCGCCTCGTGCACCTCTACGTGCACGAGCCGATGATGCGTGCGGGCGCGTCCAACGTCGAGATCGCCGAGGAGATGGAGGACCTCGTGCGCCAGCTGATGCCGTTCGTCGTCCCGATCCTCGGCTATATGCACACGCGCCTGCTCGGGCAGTTCGTCGAACAGGACGTCATCGGCCACATGGAGTCGGACATCGCCGCGAGCTCGCGAGAGCAGGGGCGGCTGCGCGTGGCGATCCTGTTCGCGGACCTCGCCGGCTACGCGCGGCTGACGGTCGAGCGCGGCGACGAGGAGGCCCTCGGCGCGGTCGAGCGCTTCGTCGAGGTGGTCGAGAAGACGCTTCCGAGCGACGCGCGCGTGATCAAGACGCTCGGCGACGAGGTCATGGTCATCGGGTCCGACCCCGCCGCGCTCGCCCGCTGGGCGGTCGCGCTGCAGGCGCAGACCGACGACGACGCGCCGCCGCCGCGGATCGGCATCCACTACGGTGACGCGATCTATCGCGACGGCGACTACTACGGCCGCGACGTCAACCAGGCCGCGCGCGTCGTCGCGCGCGCCGGCGGCGGAGAGGTGCTCGTCACGCGAGGAGTCGTCGACGTCGCGACGGGCCTCGACGGCCTTTCCTTCGATCGCATCGGCGAGGTCGCGCTGAAGGGCTTCGATCAGCCGACCGAGCTGTTCATCGCATCCGCGCGGAGGCAGTAGGAGGTGAGCGCGCGCGGCGCCGTCGACGAGGTCACGCAGGCCGTGCGCGCGAGCGGCCTGCTCGCGGGCGACGATGCCCTGCTCGTGATGCTCTCCGGCGGTCGCGACTCCGTGTGCCTGCTCGACGTAGCCGTCGCGCTGCGAGGCAGCCAAGCCGTCGGCGCGCTGCACGTCAACTACGGGCTGCGCGAGGGCGCGGACGCGGACGAGCGTCACTGCCGCGCACTCTGCGAGCAGCTGAGCGTCGCGCTCGACGTCGAGCGCGTACGCCGCGAGAACGACGCCGGCGGCAACCTGCAGGCGTGGGCGCGCGAGGTGCGCTACGCGGCCGCCCACGCGCTCGCACGCCCGCGCGGCGGGCTGATCGCGACCGGGCACACGGCGTCAGACCAGCTCGAGACGATCCTCTACCGTCTCGCCGCATCGCCCGGCCGGCGCGCGCTGCTCGGGATGCCCGCGTGCGAGCACGGCGTCGTGCGCCCGCTGCTCGCCCTCACGCGCGCACAGACCGCCGCCTATTGCCAGGGGCGCGGCCTGAGCTGGCGCGAGGACGAGAGCAACGACGATCCCCGCTACGCGCGCACGCGCGTGCGCAACGCGCTCGTGCCCGCGCTGCGCGCGGTACATCCGGCCGCCGAGGCGAACGTGCTGCGCACCGCGGCACTGTTGCGCGAGGAGGCGCGTGTGCTGGATGAGCTCGTCGAAGACGAGCTGAGGGGACGCGCGATGATCTCCATCGCGCGCCTGCGCGAGCTGCCTCCGGCGCTCGCGCGCCTGCTCGTCGTGCACCTCGCCGAGCGCGCCGCCGGGACCTACGTCCCGCAGGCGGGCGCTCGCGTCGGCGAGCTGCTCGAGCTCGGCGAGCGCGGCGGCCGCGCCGAGCTGCACCTCGGCGGGCTCGTCAGCGGCGTCGTGCAGGGCGGCATGCTCGAGTTCGTCCGCATCGAGCCGCACAACCGCGCCGAGGCATGAGGCGCGCCGCGTACCTCTAGACTGCCCGCGGTGGCATCCCGAGCCGGCGTCCAGCCGCAGCCCACCCTCGGCGAGATCCTCGTGAGCGCCGAGGAACTGCAGCGCCGGGTACGTGAGCTCGGCGAGGAGATCACGCGCGATTACGCGGGGCGCTCGCCGCTGTTGGTCGGCGTGCTCAAGGGCGCCGTCTTCTTCCTCTCGGACCTCATGCGCTTCATCTCGGTGCCCGTCGAGGTCGACTTCATGGCCGTCGCCTCATACGGCTCGGCGACCGACTCCTCGGGGGTTGTGCGAATCCTCAAGGACCTCGACGTCGCGATCGAAGATCGCGACGTGATCATCGTCGAGGACATCGTCGACTCCGGGCTGACGCTGCAGTACCTGATGCGCAACCTCGGCTCGCGCAACCCGCGCTCGCTCGAGGTCTGCGCGCTGCTGTGCAAGCCCGACCGGCGCAAGGTCGACCTGCCGACGCGCTACGTCGGCTTTCAGATCCCGAACCGCTTCGTCGTCGGCTACGGCCTCGACTACGACGAGCGGCACCGAAACCTTCCGTACGTCGCCGTCTTCGAGAGCTAGAGGGTCGTCGAGACGCCGTCCCCGGGGGCGGTTCGGCAACCGCCGAACGGCCCGGAGCCCTGCTGGAGCGCGGGCACCCCATGGTACGCTAGGGCTCCGGTTGCCTCACCTTCGGACGGCGCCAGGATAGCCAGGATCTCGCTATGAGCCGTTTCTTCAAGAGCGCCGCGTTTCCGATCCTAGTAGTGGTCGTACTGGCGTTCCTCGCGGTGAAACTCGTCAACCCGGGGCCGGCCAACCACCGCCCGCACAGCTATCAGACGCTCGTCGGAGAAGAGCTCCCGCGCGGAGAAGTGGAAGCGGTCCAGTTCAAGAACAAGGGCAAAGCGCTCGAAGTCAAGTACCGCAACAAGGAAGTGGCTGAATTCGGTTTCATCGACCAGGCCGCGCCGGAACTGATCAAGGAACTTCGCAGCGACGGGGTCAAGTACAACGTCGAAGCCGAAAAGAGCAGCGCGCTGTGGAGCCTGTTGACGCTGCTGTTGCCATTCCTGCTGTTCCTCGGCTTCTGGATCTTCCTCATGAACCAGGTGCAGGGCGGCGGCTCGAAAGTGATGTCGTTCGGCAAGTCGCGCGCGAAGCGCCTCTCGGCCGACTCGCCCAAGATCACCTTCCGCGACGTCGCCGGCGTGGACGAGGCGGTCGAGGAGCTGCACGAGATCAAGGAATTCCTCGAGAACCCCAAGAAGTTCCAGGCGCTCGGCGCGCGCATCCCCACCGGCGTGCTCCTCTACGGGCCGCCGGGAACCGGCAAGACGCTGCTCGCGCGCGCCGTCGCCGGCGAGGCGGGGGTGCCGTTCTTCTCGATCTCCGGGTCGGACTTCGTCGAGATGTTCGTCGGCGTCGGCGCCTCGCGCGTGCGCGACCTGTTCGAGCAGGCCAAGCAGAACAGCCCGTGCATCATCTTCATGGACGAGATCGACGCCGTCGGCCGCCACCGCGGAGCGGGACTCGGCGGTGGCCACGACGAGCGCGAGCAGACGCTCAACCAGCTGCTCGTCGAGATGGACGGCTTCGAGGCGAAGGACAACATCATCATGATCGCCGCGACCAACCGGCCGGACATCCTCGACCCCGCGCTGCTGCGCCCGGGGCGCTTCGACCGCCAGATCGCCGTCGACCGTCCCGACCGCAAGGGGCGCTCGAAGATCCTCGAGGTGCATACGCGCGGCAAGCCGCTCGCGAAAGTGATCGACATCGACGCGCTCGCCGGCCAGACCCCCGGCTTCACCGGCGCCGACCTCTCGAACCTCATCAACGAGGCGGCCCTGCTCGCCGCGCGCACGGGCAAGCGCGAGATCGGCCAGGACGAGCTCGAGGAGGGGATCCTGCGCGTGATCGCCGGCCCCGAGAAGAAGACGCGCGTGATGAGCGAGCAGGAGCGCAAGATCACCGCCTACCACGAGATGGGGCACGCGCTCGTGGGGCACTTCCTCGAGCACTCCGACCCCGTGCACAAGATCTCCGTCATCTCCCGCGGCCAGGCGCTCGGGTACACGATCTCGATGCCGCAGGAAGACCGCTTCCTCACCACCCGCGCCGAGCTGCGCGACTCGATGGCGATGACGCTCGGCGGGCGCGCGGCCGAGGAGCTCGTGTTCGCCGAGATCACCACCGGCGCGTCCAACGACCTCGAGAAGGTGACCGCGACCGCGAAGCAGATGGTGATGCGCTTCGGCATGTCCGAACGGCTCGGCCCGCGCGTGTTCGGCCACGACCACGGCCAGCCGTTCCTCGGCCGCGAGTTCTCGGCCGAGCCCGACTACTCCGACGAGATCGCGCGCGAGATCGACGACGAGGTGCGGCGCATCATCGAGTCGGCGCACCAGCGCGCGAAGGACATCCTCACCGAACACCGATCCGACCTCGAAAAGATCTCCCAGATCCTCGTCAAACGCGAGACGATCGAGAAGGAGGAGTTCCTCGCGCTGCTCGACGGCAAGAGCGAGGAGGAGGTCTTCCCCGAGGAACCCGAGGTCAAGCCCGAGCTGCCCGCGCCGCCCGCGCCCGCCGGCAGGCCCGAACGCGAAGTGCCGCGTGCTTTCCCGCGCCCCGGTCTCGCCGGCGGCACCGCCGAGATGCGCGCCCACGAGCGGCCGCGGCCGAGCTCGATCTAACACTCGCGCAGCGCGCCCCCCGCGGCCGGCGCGCGGCCGGATAATGGGGGACCGATGAGCGCCGGCTTCCGCGTGATGGGGATCGTGAACGTGACCCCCGACTCGTTCTCGGACGGAGGCCTGTACCTGGACCCCGACGCGGCCGTCGAGCACGCGCTGCGGCTCGCGCGGGAGGGCGCCGACATCCTCGACGTCGGAGGCGAGTCGACCCGCCCGGGCGCCGAGCCCGTGCCGCTGCAAGAGGAGCTCGCGCGCGTCGAGCCGGTCCTCGCGGGGCTCGCCGGGCGCACGAGCGCGCAGATCTCGATCGACACCTCCAAGGCAGAGGTCGCCCGCGCCGCGATCGCCGCGGGGGCGACGGTCGTGAACGACGTCACCGCGCTGCGCGCGGACCCGCAGATGGCGGCGGTCGTCGCGGACGCGGGCGCCGAGGTGTGCCTCATGCACATGCTCGGCGAGCCGCGCACGATGCAGCGCGAACCGCACTACGACGATGTCGTCGACGCCGTGCGCGCGTTCCTCGAAGAGCGGCTCGCGTTCGCCGTCCACGAGGGCGTGAGCGAGCGGCGCGTGATACTCGACCCGGGGATCGGTTTCGGAAAGACGATCGAGCACAACCTCGAGCTCATACGCCGTCTCGACGAGCTGCTGATCCTCGGCTGCCCGATCATGGTCGGGACCTCTCGCAAGAGCTTTCTCGGCGCGATCGCCGGGTCCGCGCGCGACGCCGAGCCGCTGCCCGAGGACGAACGGCTCGCGGGCACGATCGCCACGAACGTGCTCGCGTTCGAGCGCGGGGCGAGCGTGTTCAGGGTCCACGACGTCGCGCCCGCGCGCGATGCGCTCGCCCTGGTGGCTGCTACGTTGGGCTGGAGATGGAGGACGAGGATCCCCCGCGGGACCCCGACGACCTAGGTCCCGTCGATCCCGACGAGCTCGATCGCGAAGAAGACGAGGACGACGAGGACGACGAGGATGTCGCCGAAGCCGTCACGATCGAGATCACCGGGCTGTCCCTCTACACCCACCACGGCGTCAGCGACGCCGAGCGCGAGGTCGGCCAGCGCCTCGTGATCGACGTGCGCCTCGACCTCGGCGAGTCCGACGCGACGGCGACGGATGCGATCGAGGACACCGTCGACTACGCCGAGGTCTGTCAGCTGATCGCGCTGGTCGCGCAGCAGCGCTCGCACAAGACGCTCGAGCGCCTGTGCAGCACGATCGCGAACCGCCTGCTCGCCGACTACGAGCTCGAGGGCGTGTGGGTGAAGGCCTCCAAGCCCGAGCCGCCGATCGCGCTGAGCGTCGACGAGGTCTCCGTCGAGGTCTGGCGCGAGGCGCACGCTCCCTGAGCGCCGGCCGCGGACGGTCATCGTCGCCGGCGCTGCGAGCGGGCGCGTGACCCCGCGCCGCCGCAGGCGCCCGCGCCCGCGCTATCCGCCCGCCGCGCTCAAGCTGAGGACCTCCGCGCGCACGTGGCCGCTCGCGTCGCGGCCGCCGGCGAGGAGAACGTGCGCGCCGAGCGTCACCGCGGCGGCGTCCGAGAGGGCGCGCGGCAGCTTGCCCACGACGTGCACCGCGCCGCTCGGCGTGATCGCGAGGATCTGGTCGGTCTGGCTTTCGAGCGCCGCTTCGCGCCCGCCGATCACGAGCATGTCGCCGTCGAGCGCAGCGCCCGCGGCGTGCGTTAGCGAGTGCGGCAGCGTCGCCAGGAGCGCCACGCGGCCGCTCGCCGGTTCGAAGCTGTAGACCTCGGCGCTCGCCGACGTTCCGCTCGTGCCGCCGGCGATCAGCACCCTCCCGCCGAGCGCCGCGACGGCCGCGTAGCGGAGCGGCTTGGGGAGGTTGCCCGCGACGCGCGCGCCCGCGCCTTCGGGGCGCCACGCGAGGATCGTGCTCAGGGGGCTCGTTCCCGTGTAGCCGCCGACGATGTACACCGTCCCGGCGAGCGTCGCCGCCGCGACGTCCGACGCCGGCGTCGGGAGCTGCCCCGCGGCGGCTGTTTCGCCACCGCTCGCAACGCGCGTGATGCCCGTGAACGACGAGACAACGCCGCCCCCGAACAGGTACGTGCGGCCTTCCAGCGTCGCGGCCGTGGCGTCGTGCACGGCGCTCGGCAGCGACCCCGCGTGGACCGCCTGGGCGCCCGCGAGCCGGGTTATGTCGGCGAGCGATTCTTCGGAGGAGTCGAGGCCTCCGAGCAGCAGCGCTTCGTCACCCGCGAGCGGCGCCGCGGCGGCGTCCTGAAGCGGCGTCGGCAGGGTCCCTGCGCTCGTCACGGTGACGCTCGTGAGCGTGCTTGCCGTCGTGCCCCGCGCTGCTGTGCGCGCCGAACGGTGCCGCGCGCTCGAGCCGCCGCCGCTCGCCAGCAGGGCGATCGCCACTATCGCCGCGGCGAGGCCGACTGCCGCCGTCGCGCGCCGGCGGCGCACCTCGCGCCGGCGCGCCTCGCGGCGCGCGCGCAGCGGCGCGTTCACGGATGGACGACCGCGGCGTAGTCCGGTCCGCCGCGCGGCCCGTAGGGAATGAAGTCCATCCCGTCGGGGGTGTTCAGGTAGCCCGGGCCAGTCCCCGGCACGTCGGTGTGCCCGTACTGCCAGACGATCTGGTTGGTGCGCGGGTCGATCACGACGACGCGGTGGCGGTAGTCGTCGTTGACCGCGATGTTCCCGTTCGGCAGCGCCATCGCGAGCGACGGGTGGTCGAGGCGGCCGTCGCCCGACGCGGGGCCGTACCGCCACAGGATGTGACCCTGGCGATCGATGATGAGGACGTGACCTGGGCTCGTGTAGTCGGCGAGCAGGATCCGCCCGCCCGGGAGCGGCTGCGGATCGGAGGGATATTCGACCGGCGCCTGGACTGACATCAGCAGGCGGCCTTCGGGCCCGACTTCGTCGACGTAGTCGCCGTTGACCTCGCTGATCAGCACCGCGCCGTCGGGAACGGGTGTGTCGCCGTTGACCGGGTCGAGGTGCCCCGGTGGTTCGTGTCGGCAGACACTCGATTCGCCGATCTGACGCACGATGTGTCCGCTGCGGATGAAGAGGATGCGGCAGTTGTAGGCGTCGGCGACCGTGACCGTGCCGTCCGCGAGGACGTACGCGTCGTCGGGCGTGTGGAGGTGGGTGCGGTCGGAGCCCGCTTCGCCCGGATGCCCGAAGATCACGTGCAGGCTGCGGTCCTGGAGGCTCACCTCGACGATCGCGTGGTTGTCCTCCTCGTTTGCGATCAGCGCCTGGCCGCCGGGGACGACGAACGTGTCGTCGTTGAATACCAGCGCGCGGCCGCGGCGCAGGTCTTCGCGGTTGGGATACGCGAACACGATCTGGTGTTCGGGGTTGACGACGAGGATGCGGTTGTTGCCGCGGTCGGCGATCAGGATGTACCCCCCTGGACCGGGCCGTTTCGACGCTGCGAGATATGTGGCGGCCGTCTGCGGCTGGGGCGCGACCACGTTGGCGGGCGCCCACAGCGCTGCGAGCCCGCCCACGGAAGCGGGCGCGAGCGGCCCGCCGTCGACGGGAGGCTGTTCAGCCGCGCGCTTCGCGGCCGCGGCGGCGGCGACCTGACGCGCGTGCTTGGCGCTTTCTTCGCTTGACCCGCCCGCTCCGGCGAGCTCTGCGATGAGCGCTGCGAGCACGGCGAGCAGCGCCACCGCCGCGAATCTGCGCTGGCGGTGGACGCGTTTACGGTGTGCCGCACGGCGCACGGTTCGAGCTTGTTCGGTCATAAAGCGGGGGCCGACGATGCTATGGCGCTCCGCGGACGAGCGTGCTGGTACGCCCGCTCCTGGTGCAGCCGAGCCCGTGTCGCCACCCTATCTGACGCCCCGTCGGGATCGCCGTCTCGGTTAGGGTCCTCTCATGAACACGACGCCGCCGGCGGCGAGCGCGACCAGCGGGGCGGGCGCGGCGCACCCGACCGCAGCCCGCTTCAGGGAGGCCGTCGAGCGCCGCGACCTCGATGCGGCGCGCGGACTGCTCGCGCAGGAGGTCGTCTTTCACAGCCCGGTGACCTTCCACCCGTTCCTCGGGCGCGAGGCCGTAACGCGCCTGCTCGTCGAGGTCGCGCAGGTGTTCGAGGACTTTCGCTATACCGACGAGCTCGAGACGGACGGCGCACACGCGCTCATCTTCCGCGCCCGCGTCGGCGAGCGCGAGCTCGAGGGAATCGACCTGCTGCGATTCGACGCCGACGGACTCATCTGCGACTTCACCGTCATGCTGCGGCCACTGTCCGCCCTCGTGCCCTTTGCGCAGGCGATGGCCGAGCGCGTGGCGCAGGCCGGGATCCAAGCCACGCCTGCCTGAACCGCGCGCGCGGAGCGCGCGCGCGTGTGTAGCGTTGTGCGCCGATGGAGCGGACCGGCCTGCTCGGACTCGGGTCCAACGTGGGCGAGCGCCGCGCGCACCTGCAGGCGGCCGTCGACGCCCTGCCCGCCGCCGGCGTGAGCGTGCTCGCGAGCTCGAGCACCTACGACACCGACCCCGTCGGCGAGGTGCTCGAGCAGCCGAGCTTCTTGAACGCCTGCGTGCTCGTGCGCACAGCGCTCGAGCCGCTCGAGCTGCTCGCCGCCGTCAAGGCGCTCGAGCGCGGGCTCGGCCGGGAGCAGCAGGGTGTGCGCCACGGGCCGCGGGCGATCGACATCGACGTCCTGCTCCTCGGCGAGCTGCGGCTGCGCGACGCGCGCATGTCGCTGCCGCACGAGCAGCTCTCCGCCAGGCGCTTCGTGCTCATCCCGGCGCTCGAGCTGGACTTCGAGCTTCGCCTTCCCGACGGCGCGCGCCTCGCCGACGCGCTCGTGGCGCTGCCGGTGGACGAGGGCGTGCGCTGGGCCGGGCCGCCGCTGTCGCTGCCGGCGCGCGAGGGGGGATAGGGGTGCGAGGTGGCGCCAGCTCGGCGCGCCTCTAATGCACGATGATCTTGCCCCGCATCCCTTCTTCGACGTGGATCGTGCAGTGGTAGTTGTACGTCCCCGCCTTCGTGAAGCGGACGGTGTACGTGCCCTTCAACTGAGTGTGCGAATGGAACCCGCGGAAGGTGACGTTGTGTTCGACCTGGTCCTGCCACACCCACTTGACCTTGTCGCCGCGGTGGATCCTGAGCGTCGCGGGGTGGAATTCGAATTCGTGCAGCGTGACCGTGTGCGTCCTCGACGCCGACGCGCTGCCGAACGCTCCTACCGGGACCGCGACCGCCGCCGCGAGCGCGATCCCCGCAAGGGCCGCGAGTCTGTTGCGGTGCATCATCGGTCGCTCCTTTCGAGGATCTCTCACGCTGCGACCGTCGACCCGGTACCCCAGCCCGCGAGCCGGATCAGCTGGCTCGCGTTCGCGCCATGGCTCGACATCACGCACAGATGCCCGCTGCGCGTCCAGCTGATGATCGCGGTGCCGTTGTCCGAGACGACGTGGAACTTGGTTCCGTCCTGCAAGCGGACCGACCCTTCGCCCGCCGTGGCGGGAAGCCCGGTGTAGATCGCGTACCCAACCCGTGCCGGGCCGCGGGAGTAGAAGACGGTAGTGACCGCGTGTCCGTCGACCGTGTCGGTGCGCGCGCCGCTCGCGCGCCAGCCGAGCCCGTCCTCGAGATAGGGGAAGCGAATATCGCCGACGGCCGCCGCGAGGAACTCGCTGTGGCCGCTGCGGCTGGGCGCGGGCGTCGTCGATGCGAGCAGCGTTGGCGCGGCGGCGCTGCGCAGGTTGAGCCCGCTTCCTCCGCCGCCGCCCGAGGTCAACGCTACTACCAGCGCCGCGATCACAGCCGCGGTCGCGAGCGCGCCCGCGAGCGGGCGAGCGCGCAGGAAAGCTCCCGCGCCGGGCCGCACCCGTCTGCGGCGGCGCGCGGGCGCCGCGGCCACCATCTCCTCGATGCGCGCTCGCAGCGCGGGCGGCGCCTCGACGTCGATCGAACGCACCAGCTCGATCAGCTCATGTTCGTTTGTAGGTCGCTCGCCGGTCATTTACCTTGCCCGCTTTCTAAGACGCCCGTCGGTCGAAATCGTTCCCGGGCAGAGGCGGGATCCGCGCTCGAAAGCTCGTCCACGGCTGCGCCGTCCGCGGGGGGCGCGGCGGAGCTGCCCTTCTTCGCCCGGCCGGCGTCCGCTGCGCCCTCCTGCGCGGGCGCTACCAGGCGCTCGGCGACCCGCCGCCGCGCGCGGTGCAGACGCGTCGTGACCGTCGCCTCACGGACCCCCAGTGCGCGCGAGGCTTCGCGGTAGGAGAGCCCGACGACGTCGATCGCGATCAGCGCGTCGCGGAAGTCCTCCGGGAGCTCGGCGATCGTCGCGTAGATCTCCCGCACCTCGAGCGCCTCCTGCGGACGCCCCATCGGGCGCGGGTCCGCCGCGCTCACGTCCTCGAGTGTCGCGACCGCTCGCGGACGGCGCCCCGCGGCGCGCCGGCTCGAGAGGTACGTGTTGCGGAGCACGCGCAGCAGGTAGTAGAGGTCGTTCTCGCCGTGCAGCACTCGCGGCCGCGACAGCACCCGCGCGCACGTCTCCTGCACCAGGTCCTCCGCGTCCTCGCGCGAGCCGCACAGCGCCCACGCCGCGCGGTAGAGCCGGTCGAGGTGTTGGCCGAGAGCGTTTGGATCGAGGACGCGCATCGTCTGTGGACGAGCCCGCCGAGGGCGGGCTGCGAGTGATCCCGCAAGGCCGACTCTATCGGGGTGGCGGGCACGTGGCGCTGTATTTGCGCCCGCGTGTGCGGCTCTTATAGCTTGTTGACAAGCGCGGGAAGGATCGCGGCGCTCGGGCGTCCTTGACGGCATGGGGATCGGGAAAGGCCTCGCGCTGGCGGGTGCCGCTTTGCTGGGCGCGGCCGTCGCCGTGCTGCCCGCGGTCGCGAGCTCGGAAACGGCGACGCCGATCGCCGCGGAAAACGGACCGGGCGTCTACGAACACCACTGGAAGCCCGCCGAAGAGACCGTCGGCGAAGGCGCGACGCTGACGATCGACAACAGCACCGAAGTCCGCCACGGGGTCGAATGGAAGTCGGGGCCCGAAACGCCCGCGTGCAGCGCGGGGGTGCCGGTCGGCAACAGCTTCGCTGCTTCGGGCACGAAATGGACCGGCACATGCACGTTTAAAAAGGTGGGTACGTACGTCTTCTGGTGCACGGTGCACAGCGAAGCGATGAAAGCAGTCGTGATTGTCACGCCGGCCTCTACGACGACCGGTACGACAGGGACGACGTCGCCCGGCGGCACGACGGGCACGGTCCCCGGCGGTGGTGGCGGCGGCGGGACGAATGCACCCCCGCCCGTCTCGCCGCTCGCCTCCCCGCCCACCGCAAGCGCGGCGATCACCGCGGTGAAGATTCGCTCGCAGCAGCGCGGTCGTGCTGTGAGCGGGTCGCTGAACGTGTCGGGCGCAGGCGCAGGCGGCCGCCTGGAGGTGGACCTACTGGCCAAGCGCGCTTCGCTCGCGAGCGCGCGGTCCTCCTTCTTGCGCGTCGGGAGGACCATGCGCTCGACCGTGGGATCTGGGCCGGTCCGGTTCACGGTCCCACTGAGCGCGAGCGGCCGGCGCGCACTCGCACGCGCCGGCCGACTCGTGCTCCTCGTCGAGATCACGCTCACGCCGCGCTCCGGACGCGCGCTGGTCGTCAAGCGCAGCGTCTCGCTGCGCGCGTAGGTCGCCCGGCGCGCGTAGGTCGCCCGGCGCGCTACTTCGCCCCGGCGGCGCTTACGCCGGCGCCGCGGCTTCCGCTGCGGTGATCCACTCCGCGGGCAGCGTTCCCGCGGGGATCTCCCCGACCATCGGCGGGAAGTAGCGCGTGAGCTCGAGCGCGCGCCGGCCCTCGAGCAGCGGGCGCACATCGGCGATCGTCTGCAGCAGGCGGATCGTCGAGCCGATCTGCAGGTCGGCGGCGTTCGGCGCCTCGCCGCCGAGCACGCCGTCCGACATCCACTGCTCGATCTGATCGAGCTGCCCCGGCAACGCCGCGATGTCCGCGCGCGCCGCCTCGTCCTTGGCGTGGTTTTTCATCGCCATCAGGCGCGCCGTCAACGGCAGGCTCGGCCGCAGGACCGAGCGCGGCAGCGGCAGCTTCTCATCGCCCGCGTAGCTCTCCATGCACGCCGGCTCGCGCAGCCAGCCGACGTCGAGGAGCCGCCGCGGCACGCTCTGGAAGACCTCGTCGCCCCAGCGCTCGGCCTCGAGCACCGACGCGCGTTCGGGAGTTCCCTCGGGTGGCAGCAGCGGAGGCTCGGAAGCGAGCTCGTCGAGCTTGCGCATGATCGTGCGCGAGCCGACGATGCGCTCGCCGTCGACGCGCATCCCGGGCACGGTCGTCCCGCCCCAGCGCACCGGTCCGACGGCGACCGGCATGATCGGCAGCAGCACGACGCGGCGGTAGGGAAGGTCCTTGAGCGCGAGCGCGCTTTCGACCGCCGCGCACGGGTGCGAGGCGGGAAGGACGTAGAGCGTCGGTTGGGCCACCGCGCCAGCGAGGATAATGGTTTTGAGCATGCTCCTGGTCGTCGACGTTGGGAACACGCAGACGCATTTCGGGATCTTCGAGGGCGACCAGCTCGTCGAGCACTGGCGCTTTGCGACCGTGCGCGTCTCGACCGCCGACGAGCTCGGCGCCGCGCTGCGCAACCTGCTCGAGCTGCGCGGGTACGGCTTCGCGGACCTGAAAGCGTCGATCGTCTCTTCGACCGTGCCCCAGCTCGAGCCGGAGTGGACGGCGATGGCGAGCAGGTACCTCGGCCACGAGATGCTCGCCGTCGGCCCGGGCACGAAGACGGGCATGGCGATCCGCTACGACAACCCGCGCGAGATCGGCGCCGACCGGCTCGTGAACGCGGTCGCCGTCAGAGAGCGGCTGGGCTGCCCGTCGGTGTGCGTCGACTTCGGCACCGCGACCACCTTCGACATCGTCTCCGCTGCAGGCGAGTACGTCGGCGGCGCGCTCATGACCGGGATCGAGATCTCGCTCGAGGCGCTCTCGGAACGCGGCGCGCGCCTGCCGAAGGTCGACCTCGCGCCCCCGCGGACGGTGATCGGCAAGAACACCATCGACGCGATCCGCTCGGGCGTCGTATTCGGCTACGCGGGCGCGATCGACGCGATCCTGCGCCGGCTCTACGACGAGCTCGGCGGCCGCGCTGCCGTGATCGCCACCGGCGGGCTCGCGCATCTCGTCGTCCCCTACACGGAGGAGATCGAGGAGGTCGACGACCTGCTGACGCTCACCGGGCTGCGGCTCCTGCACGCGCTCAACGCTTGAGCCGATGCCCGCTCATGGCGCCGGCCCGTTCTGCGCGACGCGGGCGCGCGCCGTCGCAATAATGGGGAGATGAGCGCGAGCCCATCCGAGGCGGCGCGTCCGCGGGCCCTCACGGACGCGTGGGCGCTCGGGCCGCTGCGCGTGCCGAACCGCGTTCTGCTCGCGCCGCTCGCCGGCATCGGCAATTGGTTCGTGCGCCTGCAGGCTAAGCGCTACGGCGCCGGCATGGCGTTCTCGGAGATGGTCTCCTCGCACGCGATCCACTACGGCAACTCGAGGACGCACCGCGAGCTCCTGCGAATCGACGAGCGCGAGCACGAGACCGGGCCGACCTCGATCCAGCTGTTCGGCGAGGACCCCGAGATGTTCCGTTCGGCCGCCGCTCACGTCGCGCGCATCGGCGCCGACGCGATCGACATCAACATGGGCTGCCCCGTGAGCAAGGTGTGCAAGACCGGCGCCGGCGCCGCCCTGCTCGACGACCCCGACCGAGCCGTTGCGGCCGCTCGCGCGACGGTCGAGGGTGCGGCCGAAGCGGCAGGCGCGCCGTTGCCCGTGACGGCGAAGCTGCGCTCGGGCGTGCGCGCGGGGGACGAGAGCGGCTTCGAGCTCGCGCACCGCCTCGTCGCCGAGGCGGGCGTCGCCGCGATCATCTTCCATCCGCGCTCCGCCGCCGTCCAGCACAAGGGCTCGCCCGACTACGAGCTCGCCGCGCGGCTCGTCGCGACGCTTCCCGCGCCGGTGATGCTGAGCGGCGGACTCGACGACGCGTTGTGCGTGCGCGAGGCGTTCGAGGCGACGGGCGCCGAGGCCGTGATGCTCGCGCGAGGCGCGCTCGGAAATCCGTGGCTGTTCGAAGAGCTCCTCAGCGGCCGCGAGCGCGCGCCGACGCGCGCGGAGGTGCTGGACGAGCTCGACTGGACGATCGCGCGCGCGGTCGAGCACCTGGGCGAGGAGCGCGCGACGCGCTACCTGCGCAAGTTCTACCCCTGGTACGTCGCCCGCCTTGCGCTGCGCCCGCCGCAGCGCAACGAGCTGCTCGCGAGCGTGCAAGCGGCCGAAACCCTCGCTCAGGTCCGAGGTCTGCTCGGTATCGCTGCGCCCGAAGGGACCGCCACGCGCCCCCCGGGAGAGGCCGTCTCAGCGGCCTGAAATCGCCTGCGGGCGAAGCCGCCGCGCCGCTATACTGCTGCGCTCGCTAAGGCCTCCAAGCCGCGACTGTCGCTCCGCGGCCGGGGCGCCGAGCGCCCGGGGAGGGAACCTCGATCGAGAGTCTCATGCCGAAAGACGTAATCCTCACTCCCGAAGGTCTGCAGAAGCTCAAAGACGAGCTCGACGTGCTCACGACCGACAAGCGCCGCGAAGTCGCCGAGCGCATCAAGGAGGCACGTGAGTTCGGCGACATAGCCGAGAACTCGGAGTACGAAGACGCGAAGAACGAGCAGGCGATGCTCGAGAGTCGCATTCTGCAGCTGCAGGAGAAACTGCGCTTGGCGAGCGTGATCGAGACGAAGGACCTCTCGACCGACGTCGTGCAGATCGGATCCGTCGTGCACGTCAAGGACGAGAAGACCGGCAAATCGATCAAGTACACGATCGTCGGCTCCGCCGAGGCGAACCCGCACGAACAGCTGCTCTCCAACGAGAGCCCCGTCGGGCGCGCGCTGATCGGACGCAAACGCAACGAGACGGTCGCCGTGAAGGTCCCGCGCGGCCCCGCGCGCAAGCTCAAGATCACGAAGATCGACGTAGGGCTCAAGTAATCTCGCCGCCATGAGCGGAAGCGATGGCGCCTGCGCCTGACGAGCGCGACGCGGCGTCCGGCGCGCACGCGCGCCACGGACTCGAGGAGCTCATCGCCGAGCGCCGCGAGAAGGCGCAGCGCCTGCGCCGCGAGGACCCGAGCGCGTTTCCGTACACGTTCCACGACGTCGAGCCGATCGCGTCGGTGCTCGCCGCCTACGAGCACCTGCACGCGGGCGAGGAAACTGAGGATCACCACCGCGTCGCGGGACGCCTGTCCGCGCGCCGCGAGGCCGGCGGGTCGGCATTCCTCGACCTCGTCGACCGCAGCGGCAAGATCCAGCTGCACGCGCGCCGCGACGTGCTCGGCGAGGCCGCATTCGCGCGCCTGACCGCGCTCGACGTCGGCGACCTCGTCGGCGTCGACGGCGCAGCGCTGCGCTCCCGCCGCGGCGAGATCTCGCTGCGCGTGGATTCGTTCGTGCTGCTCGCGAAGGCGCTACGGCCGCCGCCCGACACGCACGCGGGCTTGGCCGACGTGCAGACGCGCTACCGCAGGCGCGAGCTCGACCTGATCGCCAACCAAGACGTGCGCCAGCTGTTCATCGACAGGGCGCGGATCATCGGCGCCATACGCCGCTACCTGGACGACGCGGGGTTCGTGGAGGTCGAGACGCCTGTGCTGCAGCCGCTCTACGGGGGCGCGCTTGCGCGCCCCTTCACAACACACCACAACGAGCTCGATCGCACGCTGTACCTGCGCATCGCGACCGAGCTGTACCTCAAGCGGCTGCTCGTCGGCGGGCTCGAGAAGGTGTACGAGCTCGGCAAGGACTTCCGCAACGAGGGCGTCTCGAGCAAGCACAACCCAGAGTTCACGATGGTCGAGTTCTACGAGGCGTACGCCGACTACGCCGACGTCGCCGTGCGCGTGGAAGACGTCGTGCGCGCCGCCGCCACCGCCGTCTCCTACGCCGGCGAGCTCGACTTCCAGCACGCCTGGCGGCGAGTCACCTTCACCGACGTCGTCGCCGAGGTGACCGGCGTCGACCTCGACGCCGCGCGAGAGCGCGACGCCCTCGCGCGCGCGATCAGCGAGCGCGGCCTTCAGGTCGCGACCGATGGAGCGAGCTGGGCGCGCATGGCAGACGACCTGCTCGGCAAGCTCGTCGAGCCCACGCTCCTGCAGCCCACGTTCGTCCTCGACTACCCCGTCGAGCTCTCGCCGTTCGCGCGCGAGCACCGCGACAAGAAGGGCTACGTGGAGCGCTTCGAGGCGTTTGCCGGAGGGATCGAGATCGCGAACGCGTTCTCCGAGCTCTCCGACGCCGACGTCCAGCGCGCGCGCTTCGACGCCCAGCGCGAGGCCGCCGCCGCTGGCGAGGAGGAGGCGCAGCCCTATGACGAGCAGTTCCTCGACGCGCTCGAGCAGGGAATGCCGCCCGCCGGCGGCGTCGGCATCGGTATCGACAGGCTCGTCATGCTGCTCACCGGCCGCGAGTCGATCCGCGAGGTCGTGCTCTTCCCCGCGCTGCGCGACTGAGCTGCTCGAGGCCGCGGCCGCCGAAAGTGACTGCTGCGCGCGTGCGCGCCCGCGTGGGCCGCGTGAACGTCAGCCGTCGGGCTGCGCGTCAGCCGTCGGACTGCTGCGCGTGCCAGACCTCTACGCCCGTCGGCTCGGGGGCGTCCTTCCCGTCCCGCGTCGCGCTCGCCGTCGCGCTCGCGACGCGCGCGGCGGCCGGGGTGCCGCTGTCTGCGACGGCCTCGAGCCGCGCGGCGAGCTCGCGCACTTCCTCGACCAGCCGCCGGCGCTCCTCCGCGATCACCTCCGCGTGCGCGCGCAGCGCCTGCACCTCGCGCTCGGCTTCCGCGCGCGCCTCCACCGCCTCGCTGCGTGCGCTCTCCAGTTCGCGGTCTCCGTCGGCGAGACGCTCGCGCGCCTCGTCTTCGGCGTCCGCGACGACGGCATCCGCTTTCGTGCGAGCCGCGTCGAGGATGTCACGCGCCTCCGCGCTCGTGCGCTCGAGCACGTCGTCGGCCTCCGCGCGCGCGGTGTGGATGATCTCGTCCGCCGTCTCGCGCGCGCGCTGCAGGATGCCGCTCGTCTGCTCGCCGACGCGCTCGAGCGCGTGCCTCACCGCAGACTCGGGCGAGCGTGTGATTTCCAGCTCCGCGATCAGGTGGTTCGCCCGCTCGACGTAGCGATCCACCTCCCGGCGCTCATAGCCGCGCACCGCCGTGCGGAAGGAGACGTCGCGCAAGTTGGGAGGCACGGGTCCGCGCGGCGCGCGGGCCTGCATGACCGTCGTCGACTGCTCCTGCCCGCCGCTGTGCGGCTCGACGTCGTGGGGGTCGTCCTGCTCCACTCGCGGACTATTACCCCGCGTGGCCGCGTAAAACACGCGCCCCAACACAAGAACGATGTTTTGCAGCGCGTGGTCGGACGGAGTGCGCGCGACGGTTACTGCGACGCTGCCCACTCCTGCGGGCGGCCGGACACGCCGAGGGTGCCCGGCTCGACCTCGACGACCGCGTCCGCGGGGATGTCCGCGCGCTGCGCCGCCGCGATGATCGCCGAGGCCGAAGGAGCCTCGTACAGGCAGTAGGTGCGCCTGCGATCGGCGCTCAGGAAGGAGAACAGCCAGCGAACGCCCTCATCGGCGTTGATCTCCTCGATCAACTTCACGTCGTCGTCGCTGAGCTGCAGCTGATCCGCGAAGGCGCGCTCGATCACGAACAGCGGCATGGCCGCATCGTAGCCACGCGCCTACGCATCGGCAAGGGCGTGGCGGTGAGCGTAGGAGGCCGCCTCCGTGCGGTTCGCGCAGCCGGTCTTGCGCAGGATGCTGCGCACGTGATTGGCCGCCGTGTGCTCGCTGATGAAGAGCTCGCCGCCGATCTCGCGGTTGCTGAGCCCGCGCGCGACCAGCCGCAGGATCTGCGCCTCCCGCGCTGAGAGCCCGTCGGGCAGAGCTGTGGGCACCCCCGCCGGCGTTCCCAGCTCGGTGATCCGCTTGTGCAGCGCCGCGAGGCCGATCGCGGCGGCGAGCTGCTCGCCCTCCGCCAGCAGCGGCGTCGCCCGAGCGCGGTGCTCGCCGCCGCGCGCGCGCAGCATGCGCGCGTACTGGTAGAGGGTGTGTGCGAGCCACGTCGGCGCGTCCATCGCGCGATTCGCCTCGAGCGCGCTCTCGAAGTGCTCCTCCGCGCGCTCCCACTCGCCGAGCGTCGCCGCGAGCATGCCGAGGTAGCGGTCGGCGGAGCCGTAGTACGCGACGAGGTGTCCGATCATCACGTTCGTTCCCTCGAGCGGCTCCAGCTCGGGGTACACGAGCGCGGCCACCGTCTCGTCGCTAAGCGCGACGCACGCATCCGTGACGTACGTCAGCGACGCCAGCCACAGGGACTCGCGCAGCGGCTCGAGCCCTTCGCCCGCGATCAGCGCGAGCTCGCGCCGGGCCTCGGATTCCATCCCCAACTCGACGAGCAGCGAGACCAGCCCCGGCCGCCACGATCCGCTCTCGCCCGAGGCGAGGATCCTGATGACCGACGCCAGCTCCGCCAGCCTGCCCTGCTCGCGGCGCAGGCTGAACATCTGGATCCCGTGCGTGCCCGATGCGTCGCGTCCCGTGAGCATCCTGCCCGCCGCCGCGGATCGCTGCGCCATCGCCTCGGCGTCCGCCAGCCTGCCGTCCGACAGCGCGATCGCCGCTCCGTAGTGCTCCGCGACGTGCAGGTTGAACGGCTGCCTGCTGATCTCCGCCATCTCGCGAAGCTCCGCGACCTCGCTGCGCGCGGCGCGGATGTCGCCGATCGCGACGAACGCGGGGACGCGCCACGACCTCGCTTCGGCCTGCAGCTCCACGTCGCCCAGCTCCTCCGCGAGCGCCTTGCCCTCGGTGAGCAGCTCGAGGATCTCCTGCACCGGCGTCGCGCCGCGCGCCCAATACGAGCGAGCGAGGACCGTCGCCAGGCCCCTGCGATCGCCGAGCCGCCTCGCGATCTTGATCGCGTTGCCGCGGACGACCGCGCCTCTCGCGTGCTGGCCCTCGAAGTCGAGCCGTCGCGCGAGCCCGCTGAGGAGCGCGACCCGCAGCTCGGACTCCTCGTCTCCGAGTGCCGTCACGGCCTCCTCCAGCAGCCCGATCACGTCGCGCCCGATTCCCGCGCCGGGCCGCCAGCTCGCCTCCTCATAGCGGACCGCCGCGCGCGCGAGCAGCTCGCGGTCTTCCAGCTCGCGCCCGATCTGCGCGGCCGCGGCAAGCGCGTCGAGCGCCTCCGAGGACTTGCCGCCCTTGTGCCTCGCCATTCCCAGCTCGAGCAACATCGCCGCGCGCTGCTCTGGGTCATCGACGCCAAGCTCGAGCGCCGTCGCGAGTCTCCGCGCGGCCTCGTCGAACGCGACCGCCTCCGCCGCCGCGCGCGCCGCAAGGACGTTGTACGCGACCGCGCGCTCGAGCCCACCGAGGGGCGCCGCGGCCGTGAAGTGGTGTGCGAGATCCGCGAGCTCGCGTACCGAACGCCCCGCAACCGCCTCGAGCGCCTCGCCGACGCGCAGGTGAAGCTCTGCCCTGCGCACGGCCGACAGGCGGTCGTAGACCGCCCGGCGGACGAGCTCGTGCGTGAAGCGGTATGCCAGCTGGCGGCCGGGGAGCTCGACCACGATCCCGCTGCCGCTCGCCTCCTCGATCGCCGCGACCAGGTCGCGCTCCGCGAGGCGTGAGCCGCGCGCGATCAGCGGCAGTTCGAACTCCGCGCCCGCCGTCGCCGCCAGCTCGAGCAGCTCGGTCGTCGTCGCGTCGAGCCGCGCGAGGCGGCCGCTGACGACCTCGCGCACGCTCTCCGGCGTTCCCAGCGCGGCGAGCGAGCCCGTCAGCCGGAGCTCCCCGCCGACCGTGTCGATCGTGCCCGTCTCGACTGCGGCTCGCCACAGCTCGCACACCAGGAACGCGTTGCCGCCCGTGAGCTCGGAGATCGCGTGCGCGAGCTCCGGGAGGTCCGCGCCCGTGGGACTCTCGACGACTCTGCGCACAAACTCGCTCACCTCCTCGCTGGAGAGACCCGCGAGCCGCAGGCGCACGAGGTCATCCGTGCGGCGTAGGTCGGCAAGCGTCCGCGCGAGACCCTCCGGGACGTCGGCTTCGGTGTCGCGAAACGTCGCGAACAAGAGGACGCGTCCCGCCCACGGCGCCTGTGCGAGATGGCGCAACAGCAGCAGTGTCGGCGTGTCCGCCCAGTGGCCGTCCTCGACTACGAGCACGATCGGGCGGCTGCGGCTGACGCGTTCGAGCAGGTCCGTGACGACCGTGTGCAGGCGATGGCGCTCCGTGTCGGGATCCGCGCTCACCGGCGGCGGGAGCTCACCGAGCGGCTCCGGCAGATCGGGGAGCAGGCGCACGAGTTCACCGCCGGAGGCGCCGAGCGCGGCTCTCAGCTCGTCCGGCTCGAGCACCGCGAAGAGGCGCTCGAGCGCCTGCGAGAACGGACCATACGGCGTCGGTACGACCGCGTCGCAGGCTCCGTAGAGGACGAGCGCGCCGGCCCGTGCGGCCTCGGCGGCGAACTCCCGCACGAGGCGGCTCTTGCCCGACCCGGGCTCTCCCCCCAGCAGCACAACGCGGCGCCCCTCGCCCTCCGCCGTCGGCAGCAGCATGCGCAGCCTTTCGAGCTCGGCCGACCGTCCCACGAACGGAAACGGCGAGGGAACCCGAAGCGGCGCAGGAAGCTCGTGCACTGACACCCCCGCAGCGACGATAGTCAGATCTGATCAGTCGTGCAAATCGGCCCCCCGGCGGAGTCCGCCGAGATTCGGTCAGACCCGGTCATGACACGACTCGCGCGAGGGCGTACCGTGCGCTTTTAGAGGACGGATTTCCCAACGCCTTTCATAGGAGGACGCCGATGAGCACCACCGTCACACCCGCACAGGCAGCGCGCGAGGCCATGCCCGACTTCCGCGGGCGTCTGATCGGCCCCGACGACGCCGATTACGAGCAGGCGCGCGCCGTCTACAACGCGATGATCGATCGCCGGCCGGCGCTCATCGCGCGCCCCGCGGACGCGGCCAGCGCCGCCGAGGCGGTCGGCTTCGCGCGCGAGCGCGGCCTCGCGCTCGCCGTGCGCGGCGGCGGCCACAACGGCGCCGGGCTCGGGACCTGCGACGGCGGCGTCGTCATCGACCTGTCGCTGCTGAAGGACATCCAGGTCGACCCGCAGGCGCGCACCGTGCGCGTCGGCGGCGGCTGCACGTGGGGCGAGGTCGATGCGGCGACCGGCGAGCACGGCCTGGCCACACCCAGCGGGATCATCTCGACAACCGGCGTCGGCGGGCTCACGCTCGGCGGCGGGCTCGGCCACCTGACGCGCGGGTTCGGGCTGTCGATCGACAACCTCCTCGAGGCCGAGATGGTGCTCGCAAGCGGGGAGCTCGCGCGCGCCAGCGCCGACGAGAACCCGGACCTCTTCTGGGCGATCCGCGGCGGCGGCGGCAACTTCGGGATCGTGACCTCGTTCCTGTTCCGCGTGCACGACGTCGGGACGATCTTCGGCGGCCCGACGTTCTGGGCAGTCGAGGACAGCCGCGAGGTGCTCTCCGCCTACCGCGAGTTCATCGGCGGCGCCCCGCGCGAGCTGAACGGCTTCTTCGCCTACCACATCGTGCCGCCCGCGCCGCCCTTCCCGGAGGGGATACACCTGCGCGAGGTGTGCGGCGTCGTGTGGTGCTACGTCGGCCCCGAGGAGGCCGCGACGAAGGCCATGGCGCCGCTGCTCGACAACGTTCCCGAGCCGCTCATGCACGGCGTCCAGTCGATGCCGCACGCGATGCTCCAGGGCGCGTTCGACGGGCTCTACCCGCCCGGCGACCAGTGGTACTGGCGCGCCGACTTCGTCAACGAGATCCCCGACGAGGCCGTCGAGCTGCACGCCAAGTTCGGCTCATCGCTGCCGAGCATGAAGTCGACGATGCACATGTACCCGATCGACGGCGCCGCCCACGACGCCGACGCCTCCGACACCGCGTGGGCCTACCGCGACGCGAACTGGGGCTCGGTCTTCGCCGGCGTCGATCCCGACCCCGCGAACCGCGATGCGATCTCGCGCTGGAGCATCGACTACCACGAAGCGCTGCACCCATATTCGGCCGGCGGCGCGTACGTCAACATGATGATGGACGAGGGGGAGGAGCGAGTGCGCGCGAGCTACCGCGGCAACTACGACCGCCTCGCCCAGATCAAGCGCACGTACGATCCCGACAACCTGTTCCGGATCAACCAGAACATACGCCCGGCGGGCGCCTGAGGCGGGACGGGCTCGAGGGCGACCGCGCGACCCGCTCGGGGCGGGTCGCGCGGGGCCGGCGGCGGCATCGCCGGTCCCTCGCGCCGGCGCCCGGGCCCCCTGCACGCGGTCCAGTCGATCGGCGAAGCGAGCTCGCCGAGCGCCGTGAGGGGCGCGTATTTCCCGAGCGCCGCGTATTGCCAGGAGGCCGTCTTCGAAGCGGGTGGCCGGGCGGCGTGGCCGGCCGGATATGGCCAGACGGAGGGGAAGCGCGCGCCTCCGTGCGCTGCCCCGTCCGTGCGCCCGCGGCGCCTCGCAAATCTCAAGCCGGGCCCTTCAGCTGACGATCCACCCTCCACGGGGCCGTGTAGGCGATTGGTAGACTGGCCCGCACACGAGGAAAACACCGACGACGACATAGCTCTAGGCACCGCCCCTCGCGCAGGAAGGAAGCACAAGACGATGTTCGAGCGATTCACAGAACGGGCCCGGCAGGTGGTCGTTCTTGCGCAGGAGGAGGCGCGGACGCTCAAGCACAACTACATAGGGACCGAGCACATCCTGCTCGGTCTGCTCCGCGAGGAGGAGGGCTTGGCGGCCCGGGTGCTCGAGAGCCTTGACATCACCGTCGAGCGCGTGCGCGCTCAGGTCGTGCGGATCGTCGGCTCCGGCGAGGAGGTCACCTCCGGCCAGATCCCGTTCACGCCGCGGGCCAAGAAGGTGCTCGAGCTCGCACTCCGCGAGGCGCTCTCGCTGGGCCACAACTACATCGGCACCGAGCACATCCTGCTCGGGCTCGTGCGCGAGAACGAGGGCGTGGCCGCGCGCATCCTGCTCGACTTCGACGCCGACTCCGAGAAGATCCGCAACGAGGTCATCCGCATGCTCTCCGGCCCCGGCGGCCGGCGCCAGGGCCAGTCGGCCGGCGCGGGCGCGGGCGCGGGCTCCTCGGCGGGCGAGGGCAAGAAGTCCTCGAAGCTGCTCGACCAGTTCGGACGCAACCTGACCAAGCTCGCCTCCGAGAGCAAGCTCGACCCGTGCGTCGGGCGTGAGACGGAGATCGAGCGGATCATGCAGATCCTCTCGCGCCGCACGAAGAACAACCCCGTGCTCGTCGGCGAGCCGGGTGTCGGCAAGACGGCCGTCGTCGAGGGCCTCGCCCAGCGCATCACGAGCTCGGAGGTCCCCGAGCTGCTGCGCAACAAGCAGATCTACACGCTCGACCTCGCTGCGCTCGTCGCCGGGTCGAAGTACCGCGGCGAGTTCGAGGAGCGGCTGAAGAAGGTGATGAAGGAGATCACCCAGCGCGGCGACATCATCCTGTTCATCGACGAGCTCCACAACCTCGTCGGTGCCGGCGCCGCCGAGGGCGCGATCGACGCCGCTTCGATCCTCAAGCCTGCGCTCGCGCGCGGCGAACTGCAGACGATCGGCGCGACGACGCTCGAGGAGTACCGCAAGTACCTCGAGCGCGACTCCGCGCTCGAGCGCCGCTTCCAGCAGATCCGCGTCGAGGAGCCGACGATCGACCAGACCGTCGAGATCCTCAAGGGCCTGCGCGAGCGTTACGAGCAGCACCACAAGGTGCAGATCACCGACGACGCGCTGCGCGCCGCGGGCGAACTCGCGAGCCGCTACATCTCGGACCGCTTCCTGCCCGACAAGGCGATCGACCTGATCGACGAGGCGGCGTCGCGGATGCGCATCAAGTCGATGACCGCACCGCCGGCGAACCGCGAGCTCGAGGACGAAGTCGAGAAGACGCGGCGCGAAAAGGAGGCCGCGATCGAGGCTCAGGAGTTCGAGAAGGCGGCGGCGCTGCGCGACAAAGAGCGCAAGCTCACCAACCGCAAACGCGAGCTCGAGCAGGAGTGGGAATCGGGCGAGTCCTCAGAGCGCCCGTCGATCGGCGAGGAGGAGATCGCCGACATCGTCTCGATGTGGACGGGCATCCCCGTGTTCAAGCTCACCGAGGCCGAGACGCAGAAGCTGATGCGCATGGAGGACGAACTGCACAAGCGCGTCATCGGCCAGCACCCCGCGATCGAAGTCATCTCGAAGGCGATCCGGCGCTCGCGCGCGGGGCTCAAGGACCCCAAGCGCCCGACCGGCTCGTTCATCTTCCTCGGCCCCTCCGGCGTCGGCAAGACCGAGCTCGCGCGCACGCTCGCCGAGTTCCTGTTCGGCGACGACGACGCGATGATCCGCATCGACATGTCCGAGTACATGGAGAAGCACGCCGTCTCGCGCCTCGTCGGCTCGCCGCCGGGCTACATCGGCTACGACGAGGGCGGCCAGCTGACCGAGGCCGTGCGGCGCAAGCCCTACAGCGTGCTGCTGCTCGACGAGATCGAGAAGGCGCACCCGGACGTCTTCAACATCCTCCTGCAGATCCTCGAGGACGGCCGGCTCACCGACGCGCAGGGCCGCACGGTCGACTTCCGCCACGCGATCGTGATCATGACCTCGAACATCGGCGCCGCCGAGATCGCGCGCAACACGCCGCTCGGCTTTGCCGTCTCCGAGGACGAGACGGGGATCACGTACGACGAAATGAAGAGCCGGATCATGGGCGAGCTGAAGAAGGTCTTCCGGCCGGAGTTCCTCAACCGCATCGACGACGTGATCGTCTTCCACAAGCTGCAGAAGGACGAGATCAAGCAGATCGTCGAGCTGCTCCTGCTGCGCATCCGCGACTCGATGGCCGAGCGCGAGCTGCAGCTCGAGCTGACGGGCGAGGCCAAGGACATGCTCGTCGAGAAGGGCTGGGACCCCGCCATGGGCGCGCGCCCCTTGCGGCGCGCGATCCAGCGCTACGTCGAGGACCCGCTCGCCGACTTCGTCCTGCGCGAGCAGATCACGCCCGGCGCGACCGTCGTCATCGACCCCGCGCCGGAGGAGGACGAGAGCGAGGTCCGCCTCACGGTCGTCAAGCCCAAGAAGCAGAAGACCCCCGTCGGCGTCGGCGCCGAGGGCGGCGCTCCCGCGGAGGAGGAGCTCCCCGAGGACGCCGAGGTCGCGCCCGACGAGCCGCCCGAGCTGCCCGCCGAGGCCGAGTCCTAGACGAGCGTCGCTCGCGTTCTCGCGAGTGCCGGTCTCCTCTGCCCTGCCGCCGAGCACGCCCTCGCACGAGCAATCGCGCGACGCCAAATGAGCGGGGCGACCAGCGCGATCATCCGCGAGGCAGCGAATGCGGATCTCGAGGGCGTACTCGCGCTGTGGGCTCGCTCTGGAGCGTCGCCGTCCGTGACCGACGATCTCGAGTCCCTCGACGCCCTCCTTCGTCACGACCCCGGCGGATTGCTCGTGGTCGAGGTCGAGGGTGAGCCCGTCGCTGCCCTGATCGCCGTGTGGAACGGCTGGCGGGGAAGCTTCTTTCGGCTCGCGGTCGATCCCGCGCACCGGCGGCGGCGGGTCGCGACGCTGCTCGTGCGCGAGGGCGAGAAGCGCCTGCTCGCGCGCGGGGCGCGGCGGATGGACGCGATCGTGGCCTCAGAGGATCCCGTCGCGCTGGGTTTCTGGCGCGCGTTGGGCTACGAGCGTCAGGACGATCGCGCGCGCTTCGTGCGCAACTTCGGCTCGCCCAGCGGCTGAGCCGCTCCGCGCTCGAGCACCGTGACGCCGACCGGCGGGAGCCGTCCCCGGCCCCGCGTAGCCTGCGTCCTCGATGTCTCGCGACACCGTCCACGGCTGCACGCAGTGCGGCTTTCAGTCGCCGCAGTGGCACGGTCAGTGCCCCGGTTGCGGCGCGTGGAACACGCTCGTCGAGGAAGCGCTGCCCTCCGCGCGCGCGGGCAGCGCCCGCGCGCGTACGCGCAGCGGCGCCGCGCGCGGCGCCCGCGTGGTCGCCGCGCAGCGCCCACGCGCGCTCGCGGACGTCGGGGCGGCGCCGGCCGAGCGCCTTTTGACCGGGATCGGCGAGCTCGACCGCGTCCTCGGCGGCGGGATCGTGCGGGGCTCGCTCGTGCTCCTCGGCGGCGCGCCGGGGATCGGCAAGTCGACGCTCACGAACATGGTGCTCGGGCACCTCGAGGAATGCGGGCGGCGGACCCTGTACGTGAGCGGGGAGGAGTCCGCCGAGCAGGTGCGGCTGCGCGCCGAGCGGCTCGCCCCGGCGGCGCTGCGCGTGCCGATCGTCGCGGAGACGAGCCTCGAGGCGATCCTCGATGTGCTCGCCGCACACGCGCCCGAGGCCTGCGTAATCGACTCCGTGCAGACGCTGCACGCGGCCGACCTCGCGGGAGCGCCGGGATCGGTCGGGCAGGTCCGCGAGGTGACTTCTCAGATCATGGCGCTCGCGAAGGCTCGCGGGATCGCCGTGATCCTCGTGGGACACGTGACGAAGGACGGTGCGCTCGCGGGGCCGCGCGTGCTCGAGCACCTGGTCGACTGCGTGCTGCAGTTCGAGGGCGAGCGCGAGCGGCCGTATCGCGAGCTGCGCGCGCTGAAGAACCGCTTCGGCTCGACGAACGAGGCGGGACTGTTCGAGATGCGCGCCGGCGGCCTCGTCGAGGTCCTGGACGCGTCCGCGCGGTTCGTCGCCGAGGCCACGCGCGCACCGGGCAGCGTCGTGCTCGCGGCGATGGAGGGCACGCGGCCGATGCTCGTCGAGGTTCAGGCGCTCGTCGCGCCGTCCGAGCTCGAGCAGCCGCGACGCGTGACGTCGGGGCTCGACCGCAACCGCCTCGCGCTCGTGCTCGCGATCCTCGGCAGGCACGGCGGTGTCGGCACCGGCGCCGCAGACGTGTTCGTCAACGTCGTCGGTGGTGTGCGCGTGGACGAGCCGGGCTGCGATCTCGCGGTCGCGCTCGCGGTCGCGAGCGCGAGTCGCGGGGTGGCGCTGACCGCGTCACCGCGCGCGTGCTTCGGCGAGCTCGGCCTCACCGGCGAGCTGCGCTGGGTGGGGCACCCCGAGCGGCGCCTGGAAGAGGCCGCCAAGCACGGCCTGTGCGAGGTGATCGCGCCGTCCGACAGCGGGGCGGTCGCATGCGAAGCGGCGACGCTCCTGGACGCTCTCGCGCTCGCCCTGCCCACGCCCGCGCAGCGGCGCGTGCGCGCGCTCGCATAGCCGACCCGGCGCTTCAGCGGGCTCCCGCGAGCCCGCTAAAGGCGTGCTAAATGCCCTAGAATGGAAGGTCGTGGCGCTCCGGTCCGGCGAAGAGTTCGACAACGAAGTAAGGGCCGAGCCGGGATTGATGCGAGCGCTGGAGATGATCGCGCCCGGCACGGCTCTCCGTGAGGGAATCGACAGCGTCGTGCATGCGCGCACGGGCGGGCTGATCGTGATCGGGGAGCCCGAAGACCTCGCGTTCCTCAACTCCGGCGGCATCAAGCTCGAGCTCGACTACAGCCCCGCGTTCCTCTACCAGGTCGCGAAGATGGACGGCGCGATCATCCTCAACGCCAACGCGACGAGGATCACGATGGCCAACGTGCAGCTGATGCCCGACCCGACGATCCTCTCGCACGAGACGGGCACCCGCCACCGCACGGCCGAGCGCGTCTCCAAGCAGACCGACGCGCTCGTGATCGCGATCTCTCAGCGCAGGGACGTCGTCTCCGTGTACGTCGACGGTACGAAGTACATCCTCGAGGACATCCCGGTCGTGCTCGCGAAGGCCAACCAGGCGCTCGCGACGCTCGACAAGTACCGCACCCGCCTCGACCAGGTCTCCACGCGGCTCACCGCGCTCGAGTTCGAGGGCGGCGCGACGCTGCACGACGTGCTCACCGTGCTGCAGCGATCCGAGCTCGTGACGCGGATGGCGGTCGAGATCGAGCGCTACATCGTCGAGCTTGGCAACGAGGGCCGGCTGATCGAGATGCAGCTCGAGGAGACCACCGTCGGCACCGCCGCCGAGAAGGCGGCGCTCGTGCGCGACTACCTCTACGAGTACAGCGATGAGGGGTTCGCCGCGGGGCTCGAGGAGATCGGGCGGCTCGCACACCAGGACCTGCTCGACTTCGGCCGTCTCGCCGAGCTGCTCGGGTATGACCGCAAGCTCAACACGCTCGACTATCCCGTCGTCCCGCGCGGCTATCGCGTTCTCGGGCGCATCCCAAGACTTCCGAAGCTCGTCGTCAACCAGATCGTCCTCGAGTTCGGCAGCCTCGACGAGCTGCTCGCCGCGACCGACGCCGCGCTCGAGAGCGTCGAGGGCGTCGGCGAGATCAGGGCGAAGGACATCCGCGAGGGCCTGCGCAGGCTGCAGGAGATCAACCTCGTGGATCGCTACTTGCAGACATGAAACCGACCCGCCGCCTCAGGTGGCCAGACGAAAGGAGACACCATTCCGACGGAAGCAACGCATGAGTCGGTGCTAATGGAAGGAACAGAGGTCGAGCAGGTCGAGGTCGAGTGCATCGAATTCGAGCTCGGCGACCACGTCGTCTACCCGCACCACGGCGCCGGCAAGGTGCTCAAGAAGGAGGAGATGGAGATGCTCGGCGAGAGGCGCGAGTACCTCACGATCAAGATCCTCCACAACGACATGACAGTGCGCGTTCCGACCGAGAACGCCGCGCTCGCGGGCCTGCGACGGGTGATCGACGAGGAAACCGTGCAGAAGGTGCTCGACGTGCTCCGCGACGAAGTCTCCGAGATGCCCAAGAACTGGAACCGTCGCTTCAAGCACAACCGCGACAAGATCAAGACAGGGGACATCTACGAGCTTGCCGAGGTCGTGCGCAACCTTTCGCTGCGCGAGAACGAGAAGGGCCTCTCGACGGGCGAGAAGCAGATGTTCACGCGCACCAAGAAGATCCTCGCGTCCGAGTTGATGTATGCGCTCGACAAGGACGAGGAGGAGGCGGAGAGCTACCTCGACGAGCTGCTCGCCGAGTCCGCGCACAGCCAGCTCGCCGGCGCCGGGGCCGACTAGCGCGACCTGACCTTCGCGCACGCTCCACAGCAGGCCCGACGCCTGCATGGGGCGTGCGCGAGGGGCACATCCATCGAGAGCGCACGCGATGACCGTCGCCCTGATCGTTGCGGCGGGACGTGGCGAGCGCTTCGGCGGCACGCGCCCGAAGGCGTTCGTCGAGCTCGCGGGCCGGCCGCTCGTGCAGTGGTCGATCGACGCGCTGTGCGCGCTCGAGGAGGTCACGCAAATCGTCGTCGCGCTGCCCCCAGGGGGGCGCTTGCCCGACGCGTCACCAACCGCTGCCGCCACGGAGATCGCCGCCGTCGAGGGCGCCGAGGCGCGCTCGGGCTCGGTCGCGCGCGCGCTCGCGGCGGCGGGTGACACCGCGACGGTCCTCGTGCACGACGCCGCGCGGCCGCTGCTCACGCCGGCGCTCGCGGCGAGCGTCACAGACGCCCTGCGCGCAGATCCGCGCGCCGATGCCGCGATCGCCGCCGCACCCGTCACCGACACGATCAAGCGCGTCGACGACGCCCTCGCGGTGCGCGAGACGCTCGATCGGGCAGGTCTGTGGGCGGTGCAGACCCCGCAGGTGTTCCGCCGCGCGGCCCTCGAGCGCGCGCTCGAGGTGTCCGCCGACGTGCTCGCCCAGGCGACGGACGACGCGTGGCTCGTCGAGCGCGCGGGCGGGCGCGTGGTCGTCGTCGAGACGGGGGCGGAGAACATCAAGATCACGACGCCTCTCGACCTGCGCATCGCCGAGCTCGTGCTCGCGGCGCGCGCGCCGGCGGGCGCTGTGCCGCAGTCACCCTGAGAGAATCGCGCGCGCAAAAAGTGCTCACCGACTACCACCTCCACCTGCGCAGCGACGATCCGGGCGCGAGCGTTGCCGAGTACCACACGCTCGCGAACGTGCGCCGCTATCGCGAGGCCGCGCGCGCGCGCGGTATCTCCGAGCTCGGGGTCGCCGAACACGTCTACCGCTTCACGCAGGCGCTCGAGCTTTGGCGGCATCCGTTCTGGGGGACGTATGCGCACGACGACCTCGACGAGTACTGCGAGTTCGTTCGCGAGCGCACCGACCTGCGGCTCGGGATCGAGATGGACTACATCCCCGGCGCGGAGGAGCGCACGGCCGAACTGCTCGCGGCGCGCGACTTCGACTTCGTCGTCGGCTCGGTGCACTTCATCACCGACGGCGCCGTCGACATGGACGACTACAGCGTGTGGGGCGCGGGGCAGAGCGCGGAGGCGATCTGGGAGCGCTACTTCCGCACGATCGGCGACGCCGCGCGTAGCGGCCTGTTCGACATCCTCGCGCATCCCGACCTGGTCAAGTACTGGGGTCACGCGCGCCCGCTCCCCGAAGGCGACCTGCGGCGCTTCTACGAGCCGGCGTTCGAGGGCATCGCGGACTCGCGCGTCGCCGTCGAGCTCTCCACCGCGGGGCTGCGCAAGCCGGTCGGCGAGCTGTACCCGTCGCACGAATTCCTGTCCACGTGCGTGCAGTTCGGGGCGCCGGTGGCGCTCTCGAGCGACGCACACTCGCCTGAGGACGTCGGCGCGGACTACGACCGCGCGCTCGCCGAGCTGGCCGCCGTCGGCGTCGATGAGCTGTGCGTGTTCGAGCGCCGCGAGCGGCGCCTTTTGCCGATCGGAGTGAGCGACAGCGAGGCGGCGGCGTCGTGACGCTCGTCGGCATCGGCTACGACTCGCACCGCCTCGCCCCGGGGCGGCGGCTCGTGCTCGCCGGGGTCGAGATCGAGCACGAGCGCGGGCTCGAGGGCCACTCCGACGCGGACGTGCTCGCGCACGCGGTGATCGACGCGCTGCTCGGCGCGGCCGGGCTCGGCGACATCGGCGAGCACTTCCCCGACACCGACGAGCGCTGGCGCGAAGCGGACTCGATGGCCCTGCTCGCAACCGTCGTCGCGCTGATCGACGAGCGCGGGCTGCGGATCGTGAACCTCGATTGCACGCTCATGATCGAGCAGCCGAAGCTCGCGCGCCGGCGCGCGGAGATGCGCGAGTCGCTCGCGCGCGCGCTGCTGCTCGCGCCCGAGCGCGTCAACGTGAAGCTCACGACGGGGGAGGGGATCGGCTTCGTCGGCCGCGGCGAGGGCGTCGCCGCGCTCGCCGTCGTCGGCCTCGCGCAGGACGGCTGACGGTCGTAATGGGGGCTTAGCTCGGCGCCTCTCGCGAGCGCGGTTCGCCGCGTCGGGCATAGTGCGCGAATGCGCTTCGTCATCTACGGTCCCGGCGCGATCGGCGGAACGATCGGCGCGGCACTCGACCGCGCCGGTTCCGATGTCGTGTTGATCGCACGCGGAGCGCAGCTGGAGGCGCTTCGCCGCGGTTTGATCGTCGAGACTCCGGCGGGCGAGCTGCGAGCGCACCTGCCCGTAGTCGGCTCGCCGCGAGAGCTCGAGCTCACAAACGCGGACGTCGTGGTCATGTCGATGAAGACGCAGGACAGCCAGCGGGCGCTCGATGAGCTGGTGAGCGTTGGAGCTACCGGGATCTCGGTGGTGTGCGCGCAGAACGGCGTCGAGAACGAGCGCCTCGCGCTGCGCCGCTTTGCGCACGTCTACGGGATGTTCGTATGGATGGCCGCGCAGCTGCTCGAGCCCGGCGTGATCCAGGCCTTCTCCGCGCCGACGCTCGGGGTGCTTGATCTCGGCCGCGTCCCCTCGGGGGCAGACGAGCGCGCCGCGGCGATCGCCGGAGCGCTGTCGGCGGCGGGCTTCGCCTCGCGAGCGGACGGCGAGATCATGCGCTGGAAGTACGGGAAGCTGCTCCAGAACCTCGCAAACGCGGTCGAGGCGCTGCTGGGCCCGCAGGCGCAGGGCGGGGAGCTGGTGCGCGCCGCGCGCGAGGAGGCGTTGCGCTGCTACGCCGCGGCGGGAATCTCGTATGCCACTCGTGAGGAGACTGCCGAGCGCACCACGCGCAATGAGACGCTGCAGCCGGTCGCCGGGCGGGAGCGGACGGGCGGATCCTCCTGGCAGAGTCTTGCGCGCGGCGCGGGGAGCATCGAGACGAGCTACCTCAACGGCGAGATCGTGCTCTTGGGGCGCCTGCACGAGATCGCGACGCCCGTCAACTCTGCGCTCACCGAGCTCGCGCTGCGACTTGCCGCCGAGCGCGCGCAGCCAGGCTCGTCGAGCGAGCGCGAGATAGAGGACGCGATCGCTCGCGCGCGGGCGGCCGGCGCCGGAGCGGGCTCGTGACGGCGCGCTCGGCGATGTCCGGCGCCGCGCCCGATCGGGACAGGATCGCGCGGCGGTAGGGTCCCCGCTCTGATGCGCGCGATCAAGTTGACAGACACGCGCTCGGGAGAGCTGCGCGAGCTCGAGCCGCGCGACCCCGGCCGCGTCGGCATCTACGCGTGCGGGCCGACTGTCTACAGCCGCATCCACGTCGGAAACGCGCGCCCGTTCGTCCTCTTCAGCGTGCTCAAGCGCTTCCTCGAGCACTGCGGCTACGAGGTCACGCTCGTCGTCAACGTCACCGACGTCAACGACAAGATCTACGACGCCGCCGCCGCGCAGGGCGTGTCGAGCGCGCAGCTCGCGGCGGAGATGACCGAGCACTACCGTGCGGATACCGACGCGCTCGCGCTGGGCCGGCCGGACGAGGAGCCGCTCGCCTCGCAGAGCATGGCCGCGATCATCGACTACATCTCGGCGCTCGTCGACTCGGGTCACGCGTACGAGTCACAGGGGGACGTGTACTTCCGCGTGCGCTCCGACCCGCTGTACGGCTCGCTCTCCAACCGCAGGCCAGACGACATGGACCAGGGCGAGGGCGTCGAGGGCGCCGAGCGCAAGGAGGACCCGCTCGACTTCGCGCTGTGGAAGGCGCGCAAGCCCGGCGAGGACACCTTCTGGGACTCGCCCTGGGGCCCCGGGCGGCCGGGCTGGCACATCGAGTGCTCGGCGATGGCCGAGGAGGTGCTCGGCGTGGGCTTCGACATCCACGGCGGCGGCTCCGACCTGATCTTCCCGCACCACGAGAACGAGGCGGCGCAGACGCGCGCCGCGCGCGGGACGGAGCTCGCGCAGCTGTGGGTGCACAACGGCATGATCCAGGCGACGGGCGAGAAGATGGCGAAGTCAGTGGGCAACATCGCACCGCTCGCGGACGTCGTTGCCGAGCACGGGCGCGAGGCCGTCGTCATGTACCTCCTCGGCGGGCACTATCGCCAGCCGCTCGCGTTTTCCGAGAGCGAGCTGCACGACGCCGCGCGGCGCGTGCAGCGGATCCGCGAGGCGGCACGCCCGCTCGACGTGGACGCCGAGAGCCCGCAGGACATGCGCGAGCACGTCGACGCCTTCTTCGACGCGCTCGCCAACGACTTCAACACCCCCGCGGCGCTCGACGCGCTGTTCAAATGGGTGCGCGAGGCCAATCGCCGAGGCGGCGCCGGCGGCGATCGCGTTGGCGGCGCTGACCTGCGCGAGATGCTCGCGGTGCTCGGGCTCGAGAGCGTGCTTGCCGACGCCGCGGGCGCGGACGCGGCCGGGGAGGCGGACGCGGGGTCGCTCGAGCTGCTGCGCGCGCGCGAGCGCGCTCGCGCCGAGCGCGACTACGCGGCGGCGGACGCGTTGCGCGAGCAGCTCGGGGAGCGCGGCTGGGAGATCCGCGACGGCCCCGACGGCCCCGAGCTGATCCGCCGCACGTAGCGGTGAGGCGGTGATCATCTACGGGAGAAACCCCGTGCGCGAGGCGCTCCGCGGGCGCCGCGCGGCGTCCGTGCGCGACGTGTGGGCGACGAGCGCGGCGGCGCGCGAGGAGTGGGTGCGGGCGCTCTCGCCGCGGATCGCGGAGGCGAGCGAGATCGAGCGCCGCTGCGGCTCGGAGGCGCACCAGGGCGTATGCGCGCAGGCGGGCGAGTACCCGTACGTCGCGGACGAGGAGCTGCTCGCGGACGAGGATGCGGTGATCGTGATCCTCGACGAGGTCTCAGACCCCCAGAACCTCGGCTCGATCTGCCGCACGTGCGAGTGCGCGGGCGCGCGCGGCGTCGTCATCCCCGAGCGCCGCGCCGCGGAGGTGACGGCGTCCGTCTGCAAGGCGTCCGCCGGGGCGGTCGAGCATCTGCCGCTCGCGCGCACGCGCAACGTCGCCGACTTCATCGCGCGGGCGCGCGAGGCTGGCTTCTGGTGCTACGGCGCGAGCGCGCCGCCAATCGCCGCGGTCGCGCCGGGCGAGCGCGGGCCCGTGCGCTACGACGAGCCCGACTACCGCGGAGCGCCCGTCGCGCTCGTGCTTGGGAGCGAGGGACGCGGGCTGCGCCCGCGCGTCGCGGCCGCGTGCGACGACCTGATCGCGCTGCCGCTGCGCGGGCGAATCTCATCGCTCGGCGTCGCCGCCGCGGGCGCCGCGATCCTGTACGAGATCTTGCAGGCGCGGGAGCGGACCCCTTGACAAGTCTCCATAAGTGTGCGAGGCTCGCCGCGCATAACGCTGTACCTAAGGTTGAAGAAGCCTTAGGAATAGATACGTTTGGCGCCGGGGGAGGAGTGCGCCACTGAGCAAATTGCGGCCTTTTTCGCGTGGCCGCTGAAAGGAACGCTCGTGGCTCGGATCTCCCACAGCCCTCATCCTGAACCTAAGGTTGATGATGGGTACCTGATCGCGCTCGCGAAGCTCGGCGACCGCACCGCATACGACCGCCTCGTGCGCCGCTACCACGGCTTCGTGCGGCTGAAGGCATCTTCGTACTTCCTGGCCGGGGGCGACTCCGACGATCTCATCCAAGAGGGTCTCGTGGGCCTCTACAAGGCGATTCGCGACTTCCGCACCGACCGCGAGTCGAGCTTCCGCAACTTCGCCGAGCTGTGCATCACGCGCCAGATCATCACCGCGGTGAAGACGGCCACGCGCAACAAGCACACGCCGCTCAACCAGTACGTCTCGTTTTCCTCGACGCCCGCCGGCAGCGGCGAAGACGTGCCGACGCTCGACCAGGTGCTCCCCGGTCCGAGCGTGCACGACCCCGTCAACCAGGTGATCTCCTCGGAGGAGCTGCGCTCGCTCGTCGGCTGCCTCTCCAGCGCGCTCTCGGAGCTCGAGGCGCGGGTCCTCTCGCTGTACCTCGACGGCTACTCCTACGAGCAGGTCGGCGAGCGCCTGGAGTGCGACACGAAGACCGTCGATAACGCGCTCCAGCGCGTCAAGCGCAAGGTCGGCGCGCACCTGCAGTCGCGCGCCGTCGCGGCGTAGGCCAGCGTCTCCCGGAGCAGGCACCTCAACACTGAGCGCCCAGGTGCTCGCTTCGACTCCGAGGCAACGCTCAGGGCAGGCCTAGGCGGGCAAGCTGGTCGTGCTCCCTTGATCGAGGAGTAGCACCGCCGTTCGCGCGGGCGATGACGCCACGCGCGGGTTGAAGCCGTGTTACGCCTCAGGGCTGACAGGGCCGCCAATCGGCCGGTGTGCCACGCTTTGCCTGATGTCGTCGGTGAACCTGGACCTCGTGCGCTCGATCGTCGGGGCCTGGGAGCGTGGCGACTTCAGCTCAGCCGAGTGGGCGCACCCCGAGATCGAGCTGGTGGTCGCCGACGGTCCGGAACCCGGCAGATGGACAGGGCTGGCCGAGGTGGCAGCAGCCGGGCGTTCCCGCCTAAGCCCCGTTGCGGACTATCGCCTCGGGGTCGAGGAGTTCCGCGAGCTGGACAACGAGCGTACCCTGGTGCTCGTCTACCCGGGTGCGGGGCGTGGCAAGACGAGCGGAGTGGCGGTGGACCAGTTGCGCTCGAAGGGAGCGATCCTCTTCCACCTCCGTGACGGCAAGGTGACAAGGCTCGCCCTCCACTGGGACCGCGACCGCGCCCTCGCCGACCTCGGCCTCGCGGCGGAGGGCGAGCCGGCTGTCTCGATGGGTGCGCATCGCACCAACGTTGAGATGGCGACGGCCGCTCTCGATGCCTTCAACCGACGCGATCCCGAGGCCTACATACGAGACGGGCGCTTGCGAGCAGACTACGAGTGGCGGCCCTTCATGACCGCAGGGATCGAGGGAGGCGTGTACCACGGCCACGACGGAATCCGCGAATGGTTTGCGACCTTAGACGAGATGTTTGAGACTTTTTCGGCAGAGCTCTTTGACGTGTGTGATGCCGGCGAGCGCGTAGTCGTGCTTGGAACGCTGCGCGGGCGAGGTCGCGCCAGCGGGGTGCCGGTTGAATCGCCGGTGGGGATCGTCGTGGAGCTGGACGCTTACGGCCTGGCGCGGCGTGGCATTGCGTTCACCACCCACGCCGAGGCGTTGGCAGACGCCGGGCTCTCCGCGAAGACTGACGCGACCCGCTGATGGTGCGTCAGCGCGGTGTCCGCAGTTCGCCGAACTCGATCACCAATGGTCGACGACGCCCGAGCAGGGCCGGGCGTCCAGTAGCCGGGTTTCACCGCGACCCCACTGGCAGGTAGCGATCATCTCGGCGTCGACGTCGGATAAGGCGCCAAACGGCGGCCCCCGTGGGAAGGGCCGCCGTCTGGACTTGGCTCGCCGCGCTGTGCGCGGCGCACTGCTGGCGACCTTCGCTCGGAGGCGTGCCATTCTTCGTCGGCTCCGGGTGGATAACGCCGGTGTTCAGCGTGGTCGTCGCGGTGATCACGTGGCTGCTCGATCCCTCGTGCGTGGGATCGCCGGGGATGTGCACGCGGTAGACGTGCGCGCCGGTCACGAACGGGACCGCGGCGGGGGAGAGGACGGCGCGTCACTTCGATGCAGGGGCCGTGGCCAGCGGGTGGGTCAGCTTAGGAGCGCGGGAGCGCCAGCCGCTGTGAATCGGCGATCCGCTCGGCAAGCTGCTCGTCGACGTCTACGTCCTCGGCTACTGATCGCCAGCCCGCGACGACATCGACGATCTCGGCGAGGATCCTCTCAGCGCGCCCGCGCGGCAGGCCAGCGACCTCGGCGACCGCACGCAGGTCAGCGACGGTGAAGTGATCGCGCTTGCCGTTGATCGTCATCTGATGGCTGTCGAGCCAGCGGTTACCGGGGCTAAAGGCCCAGATGACGTCGTAAGCGGGAGCGAGCCGCCAACGGCCGTCTCGATCCATCAGAAACGCGACGTTCTTGACGTGGTCGTCCTGATTGCGCGCGACGACGTTGAAGACCATGCGCCGGAACTGCTGCTGGACCGTCGGCGTGCCCAGCCCGAGGCGGCGGACCAGCAGCATCAGCTGCTCGTAACTGTAGGTACCGGGGTCGTTGTAGCTGACGTGCTCCAAAGCGCCGACCGTCTGCATGTGAAGCTTGCCGCCGCCGTCGGGGCGGTCGAAGCGCCGCGTCATGAAGTGGCGACGCCCGTGCTCCTCGAGAAGCCGGCAGTCGGTCATCTCGATGCCTGCGGCGCGCGCGAGCTTCGAGTAGGCGTACTCCACGGCGCCCCAGCCCTGGGGGTCTGTCAGCCCGTGGTCGCCGGCTTTGCGCACGCCATCGAACTTGAGCACCCATTGCCGGAAGCCCTCGCCGGCATCGATCTGGCCCGAGCGAACCTGGCCGCTCAGCTCGTTGTAGGCGATGAATGCCTTTGGCCGCGCCCCGCCGGCCGAGCTGCCGACGGCAAGAATGGCCTTCATTGCCTCCTCGTCGGGGTTCTGCCGCAGCTCGGCCACGAACTCTTCGCGGTCCGCGAGCACGTCGCTCGCGAGGCGCACGAGCGCTTCGACTTGGAGCTCTGCGTTGGGAGGGTCGGCCGGCTCGTGCGCCGGCTGGAACTCGAGTGCACCCGCTCCGCGCGTGCCGACGTAGCAGAGGCGCTCGACGACGTCGAAGCTCGACGCATCGCGACCCTGGGAGGCGAGCCAAGCGTTGACGAGCGCGGTGCCCCAGCGGTCGGGCAGCGAATCGGCCAGCAGCCCCGGCAGTCCCGCGAAGGCTTCCTCGGGCAGGCCGGGAAAGCGGTAGGGCTGCTCGCGCAATGGCATGCGGGTCGGTGCGATCTCCACACCGCTCCGCACGAAAGCCGGGTCGTACTGGAACGTCGCGTAGCGCTCGCCTTCGTCGATCGAGACCGCCGCGACGCGCGATCCCCACAGCGTCACTTCGGCGACGGTCATTGTGCTCGGCGCGATTCATCGCCCCAGGTCCACGGCTTCCCGCGCGGCGACTGCGGTGTTCCATGTCGCGCGCGGGCCCGCTGGCGCGTCCTGCGGCGCTCGCGTTCGAGCTGCGCGATCGGGAGTCGCACCGATTCAGGAATGGCGGCATCGAGTCCTTCGAGCAGCCCGAGTGTGCGTAGCAGCTTCACGATCGAGGTTATCTGCACTGACTTGCCGCCCTCAACCCGCTGCACGGTCGCCTGGCCGATGCCGGCCTCTCGGGCCAGATCGGCCTGGGTCCAGTTGCGCTCTAGGCGATGGCGAGCGATTCTGCGGCCGACCTCGGCGAGCACGGCGGCATCTGTATGCAGATCGGTGAGGCGCATTAGTTCTGATGTGTTATTGCCTGAAATCGGCTTAAGACATCACTTCTGATACGTAGAATATCACACGCGATTCAGAGAAGGGCCATCAGTTCCGATGTCTTATCGCCATTTTCGCCAATAACGCATCAGTATTGATGTCTCGGCGACGGGGTTCGCGGGAATACCGAACAATCCCGGGCGTGAGCAGGCAGCGGCACCCGCGCGAGCGGTCATCTCGCAACCCTCTCCGGGACTGCGTCTGCGAAACGCAAACGGCGGCCCCCCGGGGGAAGGGCCGCCGTCTGGACTTGGCTCACCGCGCTATGCGCGGCGCACTGCTAGTGACCTTCGCTCGGAGGCGTGTCGTTGTTCGCCGGCTCCGGGTGGATCACGCCGGGGTTCAGCGTGGTCGTCACGGTGATCACGTGGCTGCTCGATCCCTCGTGCGTGGGATCGCCGGGGATGTGCACGCGGTAGACGTGCGCGCCCGTCACGAACGGGACGTACGGGAGCGAATACGCGCCCGTCGGCCCGACCGTTCCGACCTCGATCGCGTGGAAGCCGATGCCGTCGGCGTTCTTCTTCTGCAGGTAGATCGGGTGCCCTGATAGGGCCGGCGAGACCGTCCCTGCGAACGTGACCGTCTGGCCCTGGAGGACGCTTTCGGTCGACGCCGTTGCGGTGACGAGGAATCTCACTCCCTCGAACAGCGCCGCGGAGTTGAGCGTCTTAGCCGGGCCGGTGCCCGTCGCGGTGACTTTGTAGCTCGTGTTCGTGCCCGGAGTCTGCGCCGGGAACGAGTACGCGCCGCCGGTCGTCGACGTCGCCGTGGCGACGGGGCTGTATTTCTTGCCCGGCGCCGTGCGGGCGAAGAGCGTCAGGCTGATGCCCGGACCCGCTTTGTCGACACCGCTGATCGTGACCGGTTCGCCGAAGATGATCGGGTCCTTCGAGCTTTCTATCGTCAGGTTCGGGTTCTGCGTCTGCAGGATCACGTAGGACAGCGATTCCGAGACCCCGCGAGCGCTGAACTTCGTGTTGCGCACGACGACGCGGATGTCGGCCGCGCCCGGCGCCCCGAAGGTGTGCGGGATCGAGTATGTGCCCGTCGAGCTCACGAAGCCGATGCCGATGCGGCGCCATTCTTCGCTGCTGATCGCGTTCTCGCGCTGGAGCACGACCTCGTCACCGACGAGCTTCGGGCTGACCGTGCCGCTGAAGGTGACCCTGTTCGAGAGGACGCTGAAGTGCGAGCCGAGGATCGGGCCGCGGCCGGTGTACAGCACCGAGCCGTCGGGCGGACCGGAGATCGTGACCTTCGGCGAGACTTTCACGAGCCTCTTCGCGCTTTTCACGCCGCCCGCGACGACGTACACGAACGTGTTCTTTTCAAGCGGGGGCGTCGTCAGCTGGAATTGGCCGGCCGTGTTGCTCGTCGTCGATGCCGCCGGGGTAGACGACGCAGCCGCGCCGCCGACGCGCTCGAACAGGCTCACCGCCTGGCTCGCCGCGGCTCCGCCGGGCCCGCATTTGATCTGCCCGAAGACGAGCGCTGTTTCGCCGTCCTGCACCAAGCGCGGCGCGGGCGGTTCGAGCTTGATGTGGCAGCTGGCTGGGTGGGCCGCGAAGCTCGCACCGGTACCGGCCGACGCGAGCGCGGCCAGCCCCGCCGCTGCTGCCAGGGCGGCTGCCATCGTCTTAGAACGCAACATTGCGCCTCCTTGTATGGATGGATCGTCTTGGCATTGCTTGGGCCTCCCATCCGCCAGCGCGGGAGAGCGCCGAGGCGGAGTCTTCCGTACGCCTAAAACACCTCGGTGGCGGTTTCGTTGCGGTCGCCGTGCTCGCGTGGTCCCGCTCTTGCAGTGCCGAAAAGCCGCTGTTTGCAGGGATTAGGGGCGCTTCAGCGGCGCTCGACGGTGTCTACGACGATTGTCGACTGCGTGCAAGCGTGCGGTGTCCCGCTGCGCCCGCGTCGTCGTAACGCCCGCGCGCAGCACCCCCATCGCGGACTCACGGCGCCGGCCGGGTGTCCCGACGCGCCCGTCTCGTCGTAACGCGCGCGCGCAGCACCCCCATCGCGGACTCACGGCGCTGGCCCGGCGTCCCGACGCGCCCGTCTCGTCGTAACGCGCGCGCTACAAGCGCTACACGCGCGGGCGCGCGTGGTCGGCGACGACGTCGCGGATGATGTCGTCCAGTGAGCGCGTTGGCGACCAGCCGGTCAGCTGGGCGATCTTCGTAATGTCGGGCACGCGGCGATACATGTCCTCGAAGCCGGCGGTGTAGGCCTCGTCGTAGGGGACGAGCGAGACCTCCGACGGTGAGCCCGTGACGGCGAGCACGCGTTGCGCGAGCTCGAGGATGGAGACCTCGCTCGTCGAGCCGACGTTGAAGACGTTGCCCCACGTGGCCGGCTCGGACAGCAGGCGGTAGATCGCGCGCACGACGTCGGCGACGTGGCAGAAGCAGCGCGTCTGCGTTCCGTCGCCGTAGACGGTCAGCGGCTCGCCGGCGAGCGCCTGGCCGACGAGGCGCGGAAGGACCATTCCGTAGAGGCCGGTCTGGCGCGGCCCGACGGTGTTGAACAGGCGCACGACGGCGACCGGCAGGTCGCGCTCGCGCCAGTAGGCGAGCGCGAGGAACTCATCGATCGCCTTCGAGCACGCGTAGGCCCAGCGCGCCTTGCTCGTGGGCCCCATCTGCAGGTCGCCGTCCTCGCGGAAGGGCAGCTCGGCGCTCTTGCCGTACACCTCGCTAGTCGAGGCGAGCAGCACGGGCTTGCGGTAGGCGTCGGCCTGGGCGAGCACGACCTCGGTGCAGTGCACGTTTGTCTCGATCGCGTGCACGGGCCGCTCGACTATGAGGCGCACGCCGACGGCGGCGGCGAGGTGCACGACGACATCGGCGCGCGCGACGAGCTCGGCGACGAGCGCTTCGTCGTCGACCGAGCCGACGGTGCAGCTGAAATCGGGGTGGCCCTCGAGCGCGGAGATGTTCTCGAGGCGCCCGGTCGAGACGTCGTCGAGGACGTCAACGGTGTGGCCCTCGGAGATCAGCAGGTCAGCGAGGTGCGAGCCGACGAAGCCGGCGCCGCCGGTCAGGAGATAGCGCATCGCCTCGCCTCCCCCTGTATCGGCGAGCGGCGCGCTCACGCGTGCGACGGCGGACGGCGGTTGTGGCGCAAGACGACGCCGCCGAGCCCGCCGAGGACCAGGATCGCGACGCCACCGCCGAGCAGCGCGAACAACGATCCGTCCCCGCCGGCGCTCGTGCGATCCGCGCGCAGGACGGCCGCGGGAAGCGGGGTCGCCGGCGCGGTTTCTCCGCCCGTGCCCGCGCCGGCGTTCGCGGTTCCGCGCCCGCGCGCCGGCGCGCCCGCGCGCGGCGTCGCCTTCGCGCCGGACCCGCCTTTGCCCGACGAGGAGGGCGGCGTTATGCCCGCCCCGAACGGCGTTTCAGAGGAGGAGCCCTTGCGCGTCGAGGAGGAGCCGGTGCGGCGCGCCTGCGTGAGGGCGAGCGCGTATTCCTTCGCGGCGGGTGAGCCTTCGTCGATCGTGACCCCGGGTTCGACGCTCGTCGTCGGCGCGACGGTCGTGCTCGCCGCCGCTGCGGGAGCGCCTCCGAGCGCGAGCAGCGCAAGCCCCACCGGCACCCTCACCCATACCCCCTGCATGTGTTGACGATAACCGCTGGGTCATGCTTTTCAAAGCGGCTCCGTCAGCCGGCGGCGGAGCGCGGTTCGCGCGCGAGCAGCGCGAGCGTGAGGTTGCGCGGATTCAGTTCGTGCGCCCGGCGGTAGTAGCGCGCCGCCGCGCCGAAGCGCAGCTGGCGGGCGGAGACGTCGCCGAGCAGCGCCCACGTGACGAAGTTGCGCGGCTCGCGCCACAGCGCGCGCTCGAGCGCGGCTTCGGCGGGCGCGGCCTGGTCGAAGCGCGCGAGCGCGGCGGCCTTTGCGTAGTAGGCCTGCAGCGAGTCGGAGTCGATGTCGAGCGAGCGGTTGGCGTCCGCGAGCGCCTTGGCGGGGTTCGCGGCGAGCTCGTTCTGGGCGCGCGTGCGATAGATGTCCGCGAGCCCCGAGCGGCTGAGGCTGGCGCCCGCGAGGATCAGCGTGGCGACGACGCCGGAGATGCCGAGTGCGGCCGCTGCGCGGCCGGTGAGGACGCGCGCGGGCAGCGGTCGGCGCGCCGGCTGCGCCTCCGCGGGGGCGGGCCGCGCGCGCGGCCAGACGAGGGTGGCGGCCGCCGCCAGCGCAATCGCGGTCAGCCCCGGCAGCAGGTGCATCCAATCGACGCTTGTCTGCACGAGCCAGACCGCGAACACCCCGACCGCGGCGACGGTCAGCGCGCTCCGCAGCGGCGAGCGCGCGGCGCGGCGGCGCATCCGCACGGCCCCCCACGCGACGCCGGCGATGAACGCGCCCAGGAGGACGAATCCGGCGAGTCCCAGCTCGACGAGCACTTGCAGCTCGATCGAGTGCGGCTGCTGTACGTCCTCGGTGGTCGCGCGGCGTTCGAAGTAGTAGCGCGGGTAGTTGCCGGCACCGACGCCGATCAGCGGGTGCGCTTCGAAGACGTGCCACGCGATGCGCCAGTAGTCGTAGCGGTTGCCGGCGCCGGAGAGCAGCCGCGAGCGCGCAACGGTCGCCGACGTTGTTGAGTTTTCCCCCGGTTCGCTCAGGTGGACGAAGGCGTGGTACTGCTTGCGCGCCACGCTTTCGATGCGGTTATGCGACGCGATCGCTAGCGCGAGCGCGGCGATCATCGCGACGAGCAGGGCGTACGCGCTCACGCGTTGCGCGCGCGCGCCAACCGCCCCGTCCTGCGCGCTGACCCGCTCCCACGCGCGGGTCGCTAGCGCCCACAGCACCCCGGTCGCGAGCGCGGCGAAGAGCGCCGCGCGACCGGCCGCGTGCGCGTCGCCGGCGCGGATCAGGCCAAGCACGCGGTGTTCGTAGACGTGCAGCAGCGCGGGTGCCGCGGCGGCGACGCCCGCGGCGAGGAGCAGCACCGCGGATCCGCGCCGCGCGCGTCCGGGGACGAGCGCGAACACGGCGACGAGCGCTGCGGCGAGCGCGAGCGCGGTGCCGCGCGACTGCGAGAGCAGCGCGAGGCACGCCATCAGCGTCGCCGCGGCGAGCCCCGCGCCCGCCTGTGCCCCACGGCGCGTCTCGGCCACGGCGAGGAACGGCCACACGCCCATCGCGAACAGGCAGCCCTCGCCGTTGATGTACCCGAGCGGCGCGTTCAGGCGCCCGTTCAGGAACAGCGACACCGGGTCATCGCCGAGCAGCCGCGCGAGCACGGAGATCGCGACCGCGCCGATGCCCACGGAGACAGCGCCCATCAGCACGGCCGCTCGCCGCTCGTGGCTGACGAGCACGAGCAGCAGCAGGAGCAGTGAGCCGTACACGAGCCAGCGGTTGCCGCTCACGACCGCGTTCTCCACGGATTCCGCCCACGCGCTTGAGGACAGCGAGAGCACGCCCAGCCCGAGCAGCCCGAACAGGCTCAGCGCGGCCGGGCCGCCCGGGCGCTGCGGGCGCATGACGAGCGCGATCGCGCAAACGATCGCGACGCCGAGGCCGATCGGCACCCATTTCGAGGCGTCGAAGTAGGCGAAGAAGAACGGGCTCACGCCCGCGCCGAGACCCAGCACCGTCAGCGCCGCGACCGCGCGTTTGGAGAGCGACAGCCGGCCGCCGCTCGCGCCCTCGGACTCTTCGATTTTCTGCGTGTCGAGGATCACGATGACGGCTCCCGCGACGAGCACGTACAAGCTCGCGCTGATGACGAGCAGAGTGGAGTCGCCGCGGCTCGCGAGCGTCGCGATCACCGACAGCGCCGCCTGGGCGACGCCCAGCGACAGCACGACCGCGCGCGTGTCGCCGATCATTTTGCGCGTCCGGTGGGTGAGATGGTCGCGCCCGCCGGTGAGCACGGAGACGCCGCGGCGGCGTCGCGAGACGATCACGAGCGTCGTGTCGAGCGCGGGAATCGCGATCAGCAGCAGCGCGACGAGCAGCGAGCGCCAGGCGACGGTGCTCGTTCCCGCGGCCTGCATCACGACGACCGCCGCCGCGAACCCGACAGGCATGCTGCCGCCGTCGCCGAGGAAGATGCGCGCGCCGGGCCGCGAGAGGTTGCGCGGGAGGAAGCCGAGGCAGGCGCCGCACAGGCAGCCCGCGGTCACCGCGAGCCACTCGTCGCCGCGCACCACGCCGATCGTCGCCGCGCCGCCCGCGACGACGAGCGCCATCGTCGCCGCGGCGCCGTCCATGTTGTCGAACAGGTTGAACGCGTTCACCACCGCGATCACCCACAAGCACGTGAGCACCGCGTCGAGCAGACCCCCGGCGTGGAGATGCCAACCCAGACCCGCCCGCCACACCGCCAGCGCGAGCGCGAGCTCGAGCAGCAAGCGCGGGCTCGCCGGCAAAGAACGGCGGTCGTCTACGGTCCCTACCGCCAGCAGCGCCGCGGCGCCGGCGACAAGCGGCGCGGTTTTCCCGATGTCGCCTGCGAACGCAACCGCGCCGACGATGAACCCGCCCATGACCGCGAGACCGCCGAGGTATGGCGTCGGCGCCGCGTGGCCCTTGTAGCCGACGGGCTTGTCGAAGAACGCGAGGCGGTGCGCGAGCCGAATCGCGTAAGGCGTCGCGACGAACGTCAGCACGGCCGCCAGCACAACGCCGAAGCCCAGGCGCTCGGCGAGCGTCATGCTCGCGGCCGGCCGGGCAATCGTCGCTCGCGGCTTTGCGCGCTAGCCGCGAGCGACGACCGGTCGACGGCCGTTCTGGAACTCGCCATGGCTCAAGCGCCCTCGAGCAGCACCTCGCGCCACAAATTGGTGAATTCCTCAACAGCCGTACGAGCGAACTGGGCGGTGCGGTAATGAAGAGCGAAGAACATCTCACCCCCCAATCTGAGGACGCCGGAAAGCGTCCCGAACGAAGCAATTCCGGGAGGGCCAAACCACAGCTCGGTGACGCGACCAGCGTCGTTCCCTAGATTCGCGATGATGTCGATCGCCCCCAGGTTCGACAGGCCAATCGTGTTCGTTCGGTTCGGTCGAGTCTGTAGTCGGGTCACCGCCGCGTACCGGAGGCTCTGTGGAAGAACGTTGAGCGGACCGGGGAGGTCGAGATCGCCGAGTGCCCGTCGACGCTTGATGAGACCTGTTTGCTCCGCAATCGCGAGCTGCGCATCTGCAAGCGAACGCTGAGCTTCGTTTGAGACGACCACGGTCACGTCCTTGGCAAGGTTGGCGACGACGTCAGTCGACCAGTCACGTTCGCGAAGGTTGATGGCCATCTGCACGGTTATCGGGTGTGGCGCGAGGCCGCGCGCGTCATTCCACCGCCGCACGGCCAGCGCCAAGCTCGCGATTAGCAAATCGTTAATGGTCGCGGGAGGTTGACGTTGTGCCGTAGCAGCCGAGGTTTCGTCGCGATCGAGGTGAAAGAACTGGAATCCTCGAAAACCAGCAGGGGAGACCGACGGATCAACAGAATCCGCGGCGAGTTTGGCGATCTCTGGTAGCGCGCGGGATGCTCGCCGCCGTGAGAGCCGGAGTACTTGTCTGGCGTAGGCACTCGCGCGAGAGCGACCCGGATAGAACGAGAGGTCGTGCGCGGTGAGCGGATCGGGCCCCTTAATGACGTCGTTGAGTCCACCGTACGCACACGCGATCGACCTCATCAGCCGAGCAATGCTCACTCCATCCGCCACTGCATGACTAAAGCTCAGGGAGAGCGAGTCCCCTCCGGCGCGGTGGGCGAGCATGAGCGCGAAGGGCGGCGAGCTTCGAAGATCTATCGGTCGACTTACGAGATTCGACCTTGCATCGCGAAGCGCATCGTCGGGCACGCCGTCAATAACCTCCAATGGAATCTCTTCGACCCGGTCCACTATCTCCCACCGCGGACCGCGATAGAGGGAGCTAGACGCTAGACGTGCTCGCGCCATAGGGTGGTGTGCGATCGCAGTTCGAACAGCCTCGCGTACCCGATCGGCCTCTAGGCGCCCTGCGACTCGCAGCTCAAGAAGGATGCACTGCGGCTCTGAGCGATCCCAGGGAAGAAACTGCTGATCCAGGACGTTCATTGGCACGGTTCTCATGGGCCCGCGTTTCATCGGGCCGGCGCTTTGGATGCACGATCGTTCGGCTGGCGGTCGCGATTCCAGCATCCCGTAGAAGAGAAACGGATGAGGAGACCCGCGCTCATGTCATCGCCGATTCGAGCAGTGCCTACCCGGCGCGCCGGCGCTTGTGGGCAGAGATGATCGCCTCTGAGACGCGAGAGTCGCGGCAGAGTCCTCGCGCAAATGGCGACATCCTACGCGCGCGCCGCGACCGCACGCTCGTAGACGTCCATCAACTGCTCCGCCGCTTGCGGCATCGAGTGCAGCCTCACAGCGCGATCCCGCGCACTGATTCCCATGGCGTCGCGCCTGGCCGGATCATCGAGGATCTCTCGGACGGCTGCCGCCAGCGCAACAGCGTCACCTGGAGCTACGACGAGACCGGTCTCGCCCGGAGCGATCGCTTCGATTGTTCCAGTACCGACATCGGTCACAACGGCAGGGACGCCCATGGCCTGCGCTTCAAGCACGGCTATCCCAAATGACTCGGCACGACTCGTAGAGGGGAGGACAAAACAATCCGCGATAGCGAAGTAACTAAGAAGTGATCGCTCGCTGACCTGCCCGACGAAATGTACGTTGCGCACATGTTGTGCAAGCCGGTGCAACTCGGGGGCAAGCGGTCCGTCGCCTACAACGACAACACTTGCGTCGAGTTGGCGAGCGGCATCAATCAGGATATCTAGACCCTTATAGTGAACGAGTCGACCAACGCACAGAACTACCGGCCTGGGGTACCGTGCCTCTAGTTCAGATACCTCATGCTGGTCAGCGCCCTTTGGTGAATATCTGTCGGTATCCAGGAAGTAGGGGATCACGGTTGTGAGACTGGCGTACCCGCCGAGGAAAGGCGAAGTCTCCCTGAGCCTGCGCGTACCAACGATGATTGTTGCTGCTCGCTTGAAGCAAGCGTGAACCAGGGGCCGATAGAGAGGCGTCGCGCGGGCTTGTCTAACGATGTCTGCGTGATAACTGCATACGAGCGGCCGAGGTTTATCCAGCAGTGCGGCGAGCTCGCCAAGGGGGTTCGGCATGTGGACGTGAACGACATCGGCCTCGAGGTTGCGCAGGGCGCGGGGAAATCCGGGCGCGATCGGGACCGACCAAGGACGAGGGCCAAGCTCCCCCGTCTCAATCTGAAGCCCCGTAACGCAGCGGCGGCGGCGGCCGTGGCGGCTGCGGGCGCACACCAGCACGTCCGTTTGGACATCGGGAAGCGCCCGCCGAATCTGGTCTATGTGCTTCTCGATCCCGCCGGGAACGGGTGGGAAGACGTCCTTGTAAACGTGGACTACGTGCAAACGATTAACGGCGTCGTGTTGCGAGCCGCGCGGATTGTGCAGGAAACCTCGGATGCAGCTTGGCGGCGAGGCCCGCGACCAACCTGCGCGAGTCGTCGCCCACCGCATACTTCGCCGCCGATGCCGCGACGGAGCCCAGAACGAGCCAGTGGAAGTCGTCCAGCCAGACGTCATAGGTGACGTTGCCAGCCAGATATCCGGCATACGCAGCCCCGAGCGCCACCGCAAGCATCCCGTTAGGCGTGCCTCTCAGCGATCGCCACAGCGTAATCAGCAGTCTCACCGTGAACGCCGCGGCAAGCAGCAGGACAAACAGCCCCGGTACCCCGAGCTCCGCGGCAAAGGTGAGGTAAGACGAGTGAGCGCCCGATGTCCGTGAGCCCTGATGCAGTCTGATCCCTATTCCGCCCGGGCCGATGCCGAGTAGAGGGTGCGCGACGAACTGATCGAACGCGAATCGCACCGTGTGTCCGTGCGTCTGATCGGAGAGAGCGTTGATCCGCGAACCGGGAGCGATGCGTTCCGCGACACTTGGAGCGACCGCCGCAAACAAGCCGACCGCGGCTACTGCGAGGAACACTGCCACGCTCGTCCGAGGACGACGCAAAGGACCAACCCGCCATGCGTCGACCAATCCAACGATCATGATCACCCCTACGACCGCCGCTCCCATCCAGGCGCTTCGCGAAAAGGTCGCTACGAGTGTCGCTACCGCCGCTACGGTTAGAGCGCCGAACGAGACCTGCCGACGCCGGTCGCCCCGAAAGCCCGCGCGAAGCGCGAGCGCCGCGGCTAGCGATATAACGAACAGAAGATAAATCCCGAAGTGATTGGGATCACCGAAGGTGCCCTTGGCTCTTGTGCCAATGGGGCCAAACGCCGCTAGCGCTTGGCGCGTGACTTCGAGGCCTGGTGCCGCAGGCAGATGGTCCAGCAGCGGTAGCGCTCCGTGCCCGCCTAGCTTCGGCGAGATTCCCTGCCACGCCCCCGCGAGGATGGGCAGCACTGCGCCGACAGCGATCGCCTGACAGACCCGCTCGATGGTCTCGCCGCAAGCGACCTGGACAATCAAGATAATCGTCGCCACGCCGATTCCGACCTGCGCCGCCTCTCGTCCTCCCAAAAAGACGTTTATCGGATGGGCTAGGACCGCGAGTAGCAGGACGGCGAGAAAGAGGGTGTAAATCGCCGCGAGTGGATTTCTAAAATTGCTGAATAGCTCTCGAATCCCGGAGCGCCGGCTGAGCGCAACGAAGAGCATGATCAGTAGCGACAGCCTGAACAGCGAAACGTCCAGACCACCGACGTCCGTGCGATAAACCTCTAACGGCGCCGTCACGCCAAGCAGATACAACGATGTGAGCCGCCACTCGCGCTGCGCCAACACATAGCAGGCGGCCAGCAGCAGACCCTCGAGACCGACCAGAATTGCTAGCGCGGCGATGACTACCCCGTCGTTCCGGCCTGCGCGGTCTGTGCTTCGATATTCGCAACCTGCAGACTGAGACCGCGCGGGTCGGTGCCGTACGTTCTCGGCCCGGGCGATACCTGCATCGTGACTCGTGCGCGGCCGTGCGTCAGGCGAAATGGGCCTAACCGTATGGTCGACGGGTCGGTCGAGACGTCGACCCGCTGGCTCGAACCGCTCGTCACCGCTGTAAGCGAGCGGGGTTCGCCTGCAGACCGAGCGGTGAACGCCAGCCACACGAAAGCGCTTTGCGATCTCGGTGCGTATAGGTCGATCACTCCGCCGTCTCTTAGCCAATTGAAGGATGTGCCGGCATACGTCTCGGTCGGCCAAAATCCAGCACCCGGAAGAGCTGCCACTGGGCCTCGGACGGTACGCAGCAGCGACAACGCGATAGAGAGATGACGGCTGTCTCGGGGAGAGGCCGACGTGCTTGGAGGTGTAGCCAGCAAGCCATAAGAGCCCTGCGGCAGAGGTCCGACAAGTTCCAACCGTGGCTTGAGGCCTATCCGCGCCGAGAAGCGCGTCCCGCCGGTCGTAACGAACGTGAGTACTCGTGGAATGCGGAGACTGATCGCTCGGAACTCGAGCCAAGACGCCTTCGAACCCGTGACCGTAAGGCGAGCGGATTCCCCGATCCATTGCCATCCGATCCCGTCAGGCCCGTCCTCAAGGGGATACGCGCCACTGAGCGACACGGAGGCGTAAATACCCGCGCCGCTGCGGCTCGTCGGTTCGGCGATGCCGGGTTCAGCCGGCGAGCTGCGGAGCGAGGTTAGGTACGCAGCCACGATCGCGGCTACCGCGAGCAGGACGGCTCCGATCGGAACCAGCCGAGCGCTGTACGTCCGACGCACCCGGTCTTGTGGTGCGTCGTCCCCGACAAGCTCGGGGGAGTCATCTCTCGCTGCGGGAGATCGGCTCGTCACGCAAACAGTCTACGCTGCGTTTCTCCATGAGCCTGCAAGTACCTAGCAGCCCGGCTACCGGGAAGTGGACCCCAACGCGAGCAGCAAAAGAAAGAAGCAAGACGCGCGGTGGCACAGGCGCCGCTTTCACACCGCCCCTCGGAAAGTGAGCCGCCCGAACACGCTACCGCTCAAGACGGCGGGCCAATGGAGCGGGCAGGCGGCACCGGTGCTGTCAGTCGTCGTGCCGAGTTACAACGGCCTTACCCTCCTAGAGGCGTGCTTGCGGTCTCTGCGAGATGATCTTCGCGAACTTGGAGCTACGGAGATCATCGTGGTAGACAATGGCTCGAGCGATGGGTCTGTGGCGTGGCTTCGATCTGCTTGGCCCGACGTCAAGGTGCTCGAGCTCGGTCAAAACCTTGGCTACGCTGCGGCCTGCAATCGCGGGGCCACAGCAGCGTCCGCGCCCGTGGTCATGTTCCATAACAATGATGCGATAGTGCGCCCAGGGTGGAGCGCCGCCCTTTGCCGCGCGCTCGAGTCGACGACGGACACGGTGATTGCGGGTGGCCTCACGCTCTTTCTTCGCGAGCCGTCGCGCGTGAACTCCGCGGGTATTCGTATCGCGATCTCCGGCGCCGCGACAGACATCGGCTTTGCTCGCCTCGCCTCTGAGATGGATCTCACCGAGAGAGACGTCGCAGGCGTCTCCGGCGTAAGCATGGCCGTACAGCGTCGATGGTTTGAGGCGGCCGGAGGCTTCGACGAGGACTACTTTATGTACTTCGAGGACGCCGACCTTTGTCTGCGGGCCTGGGTAGAAGGGTACCGGGTTCGCTTCACGCCAGATGCGGTGGTGCTGCACGCGTTCGGTGCAACCTCAGGTGATCGGACGAGCGAACTGCGCCATTATTATGGTTCACGTAACCGCCTTCTTACCGTCGCGAAGTCGTTCGGTGTCGGCAGTCTAATCCTCGCCGCTCCTCTCTGTATCGCACAGGACCTTGGTGTCGTCGTGTGGCTTCTTGCGAGTGGACAGATTGCTGCGTCGCGCCGCGCAGCGAAAGGGAAGTTCCGCGGCACGGTAATGGCGGCGCGTGCGATGCCCGACTATCTCTTTCGTAAGCGCAGCGAGGTCACGCGCAAGCGCTCAGTTCGAGACCTGCAGAGGTTAGGCATCGTCGACTCGGTTGGAGCCTCGCTGCGCGAGTTCGCTCGGATGCGGCGGGTCGGTCCGGCTGGCGTCCCGAAATCAGTTGGCCGCCACCAGTAGCGAATCGGCCCGCAATGTCTCACGGATGCGCGCGGCGACTGTACGTCATCCGTAGGCCGGTCTAGTCCGACGAGCGCGGCACCCAGTACCGGCGCGCGGCGCGAGTGATCTCGTCTGGAATGGCATGCAGTGCCATCAAGACCGCGAAGTAGACAACAGTCACGCCCAACATGCCCGCAAGCGAACCAATCGGCGCCAGCGTTACGAGTGACGACAACCCCGCCGCGAGAGCGACCGCCGGCACAGAGCGAGCGCTGAGGCCGTGCCGCGGTACCGCCTTCGCGAGCAGCACAGTTACGCCCAGGGCGAGCACTGCCTCGGTGATCACGTCGGAGACGGCGCCTCCTCGCGCCCCGAGACTGGGTATAAGCAATACCCCGAGGAGAAGGTCCAACCCCAGGGCGACGGTGCTCGCGAGGAGAATCGCACGGTAGCGTCGCAACGAGAGTAAGCCGAGAACACTCGACGTCGAGATGAAACTAACGAGCAAGACCAGAGCTTGAAGACGCAGAACCGATACGGCGCCTCGCCCCTGATTACCGGCTATGAGCTTGATGATGAAATCGGCTCCGACGACAACCGCAAGACACATCCAGACACCGCAAATTAGAGCGACAGTAAAAATCTTACCGACCATCTCACCAGTAACGCCGCCCGAGACCTCAGACTCCCGCCGAGTATTGCGCGTCATGAGCGGAAAGATCGCCGTTAGCAACAGCGAGGGAACCGCGAGGACCACCTGGATGATGCGAAACGATGTCGAGAATAGTCCCGTCTGTATGGAATTCGAGATCAACGACATGAGTACGACCGTGACATAGAGGTATGCCGCTGCGACCGACACCGCCATTGCGAACGGTAGAGTCTCCGAGATAAGTTTGCGCCAGACGCGAAGGTCGAAATCGAGGCGAATATCTACATAGTGGCGCACCCGCCACATCAACGGCACCAGTGATGCGGCACCTGCGAGCGCCACGGCGGCTAGGAACGACAATAAGCCAGCGTCCAAAAGCGCCAGCGCCGCAATTAAGATCAATGCAAACGTTCTCCGGCTGAATTCGACCGCGGCGAGCGTCCCGAGTTCGAGCCGCGCCTGAAGCGAGATTGAGAGGACATCAGCGACAACTTGGATAAGCAGGGCGCTCCCGGCCACCACGATGCCCAGAATCAACAGACGTCCGTATCCGGCAGCGAAACCGAACGCGACGGCGCAGGCGATGCCCACCGCAGTCAGTGACAGCCGCATTGCAAGCAGGTTTGCAACGAGGTGTCGCCGATCGTGATCATCCCTAGTGCTGAACTCCCGGATGCCGTACAACGCGATCCCTGCCTCAGTGACACCGCCGACGAGCGCGATCACAGAGGTGACGGTGACAAATCGTCCGAAGCCGGATATCCCGAGATGTCGTACCAAGATTGCCGCCGTACCTAGCGAAACGAGCATGCCGGCCGCATATCCAGCGATGCGCAGTGCGCCCCCGCGGATTGCTCGCAGCCCTCGCTGTGGCGTCGCAAGATCCTCGGCCGTCGCGCTGGTTGAGGTCACCGTGGATGGCAATCCGATCGCCGCGTCCTTTTCGGGATTGGATGGAATCTCCCGCTCGGCGGGCTCTGAGCCTTCGTAGGCATGCGCCATTGTCGTAGGGTCTCACCTGTCGGGTTGGTCTGCACGATCCTGGTCGCGGCGCGCTGCGGTGATCTCGGCCCCGCCCGATCTTAGAAGCATGTGCATGACGTCGCGACGCTATCTCCGCGCGATAACGATGCGCGCGCACAGGCTCCCGGCGGTTGGGATGTGGCGCGGGGACCGGTTGTGTGAGCTTATGATTGGCACGTGCTCCGGAGGAGAAGGCTAAGGTGCTCACGTCGCGCGGCTGGCGAGAGATGCTGATCGCGTTGCTCGGTGTTTAACTGGTGTCGCCGGGCCCGGTTCCGGCGAACGCTCGTCATAGTGGCGTCAGTGGCGCTTGGTTTCGGGACGCTGGCAGCGCCCTGTGCGGCACGAGCCACAGGCGTCAAGGCAATGTGGGGTCCGGGCAGCCTCCATGGAGTGTCGCTGTTCCCCACGTTCAATGAACTGGGCGTTAAGGTTTACGAGGACGCACTTCACTGGAATCTGATCGCGCTTCGCCGCCCGCGGCATCCCACAGACAGTCGCGATCCCGCGTACGACTGGCCGTCCGAGGTCACGCGCGCGGTCGCCGAAGCGAAACGCTACGGCATGCAGGTCGCGCTCGAGATCATCGGCTCGCCGTCGTGGGCCAACGGCGGACTGCCGCCCGCCTGGATTCCGCTGCGCCTTCGCTACTACACCGACTTCGCTATCGCCGCCGCCAAGCGTTACCCCTCCGTTCACATCTGGATGATCTGGGGCGAGCCGTCGCGCTCGAAAAACTTCAGGCCGCTCACGCCCGCGCGCGCGTACCAAAAGCTCCACGGGCACCAGCTGATCGCGCCGCGGCTCTACGCGCGCCTGCTCGACGCCGCCTACGGCGGGCTCAAGCGCGTCGACCCCCGCAACCTCGTGGTCGGCGGGATGACCGACAGCTCCGCCAGCATCACGCCGGTGCAGTGGATCGAAAACATGCGCCTGCCCGACCGCAAGCCGCCGCGCATGGACATGTACGGCCACAACCCCTTCAGCATTCGTGCGCCCGAACTCTCAAACCCGCCCGCCATCAACGAACAGCTCGACTTCTCCGACGTCGCGCGCCTGCACGAACTCGTCGACCGGAACCTCGGCACGCCCGAAAACCCCGAACCGAAGCTCTTTCTGTCGGAGTGGACCATTCCCACCGCCGCCGACCGTGAGTTCAACTACCACGTCGAACAGCGCCTGCAGGCGCTGTGGATCACCGACGGCCTGCGCATCGTCCGCGAGCTCCCTTACATCTACGCCCTCGGCTGGATTCACCTCTATGACGAACTTCCATATTTCGCCGGCGGGCTCATCGAAGCCGACGGGAGCAAGAAGCTCGGCTTCTACGCCTGGAAAGACGGCTGAGCCGTCGCAGCGCGCATGATGAACTCGCGCACGAGATCGTTGTAGGGGGCGCCCGTCGCCGGGATCGTGTGCCCGCGGCCCGAGATCGTCGCGCGCTGCGCTCCCAGCTCGCGCGCCACCGCGTCGCACACCGCCTCGAACACCGGCGAGTGCGCGCCCGAGATCACGAGCTTCGGGAAGGGCGCCGCGCGCAGCGCCGCCAGCGGCGGGTCCGACTCCCACGGTGGGCGCTCGCGCATCGCCAGCTGCGCTCCGTGCAGCAGCTCGCCCTCCAGGTGCGCCGGCGTCTCGTGCGTCGAGCCCACGCCGCCGCGGAACGCGCGCAGGAAGTCCAGCGGCTCGAGCTTCGCCGCCGCCCCGTACAGCAATTCGCCGTTCGCGATCGCGCTGTCGACCTCCGCCACGCCCGCCGCCACGCGCAGGCATCCCGGCTCCGAGATCACCAGCGAGCGCACGTTCTCCGGGTCGAGCGCCGCCGCGTGCAACGCGATCACCGCGCCGTAGGAGTGACCGATGAGATGCGCACCGCCGTCCAACAGCGCCGCGATCAGCGGCGCCTCCCTCTCAAAATCCCCGCGTTCCAGCGGCGCGCTCGCGCCGAAGCCCGGACGGTTCGGGATGCACAGCCTGAAGTGCTCCGCGAGCTCCAGCTGGTGGCGCCACGTCAGCGACGCGCCGACGATGCTGCCGTGCACCAGCACCACCCGCTCGCCCGACCCCGCGTAGCTGACCTCGAGCTCTCCCTGCGTACCTTTTCGGTGCATTGACGCGTCGTCCTAGACGAAGGTCTTAAGCGGGCAAGCGGAAGGTCCAGTTGCGGCTGTCGTGCTCCGCGCGCACGATTGGCATGCAACTTACGGCACTTGTCTCTGGGGGAGCCATGACACGCTATCTACTACGGGTGTACCGCGGGGCCGCTTACTACCCCGACAAGAGGTTGCAGAGCACCAGCCGCGGCCGGCTCGAACGCCGCGCCCGCCAGCTCGAGCGTGAGGGCTTTCGCGTACGCGTGCTCACCGTCGGCGAGGAGCGCAGCCGATGAGCTCCGCCGTAAAGGGCATCTGCTTGGTGGGGGTTGCCGATGTCGCCTACCGCGTGTTGCTGCGCGGTTATGTGCGCCGGCAAGTAGGGGTGGAGACCCCCGCGACGCAGCGCTAAGGGCGCCGGTTGGGTCGGGGGGTCCGGCCGGCGCCCGCGTCGTCGCATTCAGCGACATGAGACGGCACCGCTCGCGAACCGCTCGCCGCAGCGATGTGCCGCGTGCGCGCGTGCCGCGCGGAGGCGTGCCCTTCACTCCGCTTGCCGCTCGCGCCTGCTCACGCGCTCGCTGCCCAGAGACATCGCCGACAGCGACGCCCCGCCGTCGATCGCGATCGACTGGCCATTGATCTGAGCCGCCTCGCGCCCCGCGAGGAACGACACCGCCGCCGCGATCTCGTCCGGCTCGACCGCGCGCCCCGACGGCAGCGACTCGAGTATTCGCTCGCGTACCTCCTGCGGCATCGCCAGCACCTGCTCCGTCGCCACGAGGCCCGGCAGGATCGCGTTGACCGTGATCCCCAGCGCCGCGTTCTCGCTCGCCAGCGTCCGCACCATTCCCAGCTGCCCCGCCTTCGACGCCGCGTACGCCACCTGGCCCGGGAGCCCCGCCGTCGCCGCCAGGCTCGAGATCACGATCACCCGACCTTCGCCGCGCTCGCGCATTCCCGCGAGGCACGCCTGCACCGTGCGAAACGCTCCCGTCAGGTTCACGTCGATGTCCCGCGCCCACTGCTCTGCCGTCATTCGGTGCGCCGGCGCGATCGTCGTCGTGATGCCCGCGTTCGCCACGCACACCTGCACGTCGTCGAGCGGGGGGAACTCGTCGCGCGCGACATCGAGGATCAGGTCGCAGCCCTCGACCACGTCCGCCGTCGTCACCGCGAAGCCGTCGCTGCGCAGGCGCGCCGCGATCGCCGCGCCGATGCCTCGCGCCGCACCCGTCACCAGCGCCCTGCCTGCGCCCGCGTCGGTCACAATGGATCGCCTCCGCGCGAGGCGCGCGTGCCCGCGCGGGAGAGCCGGCGGCGACGCGCCGTCGCCGCAAACGGGCCGGCTGCGCCGGCGTTCATGACAGGAGGGTCAGCACGATGGCAGCACGATGGTATTCCCAGAACGAGCTCGCCGACATGAGCCGGCCGACCATGGACCGCGCCATCGACGCCATCGATGCCGGCGACCTCGACGAGGCGCGCCGTCTGTGCGCCGAGATGAAGCACGAGTGGCAGATGCTGCACGACCTCATGGCCGCCGGCGTCCTCGACCTCGTCTCGTTCATCCAGCAGCGGCTCGGCGAGGACGGCGTCGCCGAAGCCTGGGAGGAGTCGATGAGCCGCGGCTGGCGCCGCCACCACCAAGCCATCGACAGGCTCGACCGCCGCGACCTCGTGCCCCTGCTCGCCGCCACCTGGCGCGCCCACTCCTGCTCTGGCGTCGGCCCCAACCCGGGCAGCTTCACCATCTCCGAGGACGACGACAAGGTCACCTTCGCCATGAACCCGTGCGGCTCCGGTCAGCGCCTCGTGCGCAACGGCGCCTACGAGGGATTGCCCGACGGCGGCCTCACCAAGGAGGCGCACGACTGGTCGTTCGACCGCCAGGGCTTTCCGCTCTACTGCACCCACTGCAGCTTCATGAACGAGTCCCTGCCCATCCAGTGGTCCGGATATCCGCTCTACCCCTGCGACCCGCCCGAGGACTACTCCAAGGATCCCTGCACCTGGTACTGGTACAAGGACCCCGACGCCATCCCCGAGCGCCACTGGCGCCGCTACGGCGCCGTCAAGCCCGGGCGCAGCCCGGTGCCGCCGGGCTGATCCTCGTCTTTCCAGGTGCCGCGCGCGCGTCTGCGTGGGTATGCGCGGGGCGGCCGTCGAGACGCGAGCGGACTGCTGCGCGCGTGCGTGCGCGATCCGCGCTCGCGAGTCGCTGAAGGCGGCGGATCGAGCGCGAGTGGCGTGTCGTCCTCTCCGGCAGCGTGTCGTCCGCAAAGGACGACACCCGTGTCGTCCGGCGCGCACGACGCGCGTGTAGGTCCTTTCGTCCAATCGCACGCGCCCAACTCAACCGTCTCGCGCCACGGTCCGAAACTAGGCGCAAATCACCAGACGCAAACCCGCGTCGACCAAGGACAACACAGATGAGCCTCCACCGCACGCACACACTCCTCGCGCTCCGCAGCCTCGTGCTGCGCGCGAGCTCGCGGGCGGTCGGGCGCATCGCTTCCGTCGTCCTTATTCCCGAGCTCTCGAGCTCGGAGTCTCGACTTGTCGTCGCGACCACATATGCGCCACCTGGCGCCGTCGGGATGACTAACACCCGCTCAGTGGCCGTTGTACCAAGCGCCTCATCGTCCCGGCGCCAGCACCACTAAGCGAGTAAGCCACGAGCCGTTGCGCCGGTGTGGGGGCCGAGCGCAACGGCCGTGCTTACCTTTCCCGCTACGGCTCGACCACGTTCTCCCGGTTCGGCTGGCGCTCGCGCGGCGCGCGGCTGTAGTCGCCGAAACGCTCGTCGCGCCGCGCGATAGCCGCGCCGACTCCCTCGCGCTCCGCGAGCGCGATGAACTCGCGCGCGTCCGGCGTGTTGCGCATCAGCCCATCGAGCACGGGCCCGAGCAGCTGCGTCGAGCCGAGGCCCATGTTCTCGTACGCCTGGTTCACGATCAGCTTCATCGCCGCGAGCTGCGACGAGGGGATCGACGCGAGCGCGCGGGCGCGCTCCGCGACCTCGTCCTGGAGGCGTGCGAACGGGACCGCCGCGTTGATCAGGCCCGCCTCCACCGCCTCGACGCCCGACAGCGGCTTGCCCGTCAACGCGAACTCCTTCGCGCGCGTGAGGCCCAGCCGGTAGAGCCACATGCCGGTCAGGTAGCAGCCCCACATGCGCGAGTACGGCGTTCCGATCTGAGCGTCCTCGCTCGCGATCACCAGGTCCGCGCACAGCGCCATGTCGCTGCCTCCGCCCACGCACCACCCGTGCACCTGCGCGATCACCGGCTTCGGCGTGCGCCAGATGCTCATGAACTTCGGCACCGCGCCCAGCTGCGACGTCGCCACAGCGAAGTCCTTGCCCGGGTCCCACTCGCCGCTCGTCGTCAGCTCCTCGTCCCAGTGGTGAAAGCCGCCGCCGAAGTCGAACCCCGCGCAGAACGCGCGGCCCGCGCCGCGCAGCACGATCACCTTCACCGCCGCATCGCTCGTCGCGCGCTGCACCGCCGACTCGAGCTCGTCCGGCATCGGCGGCACGATCGTGTTGAGCCGCTCCGGGCGGTTCAGCGTGATCGTCGCGATCTGCTCCGCAGATTCGTACAGAAGGGTCTCGAATGACATTCGCGCTCCTATCGCTCGCCGCAGAAAACCTCGCCGCACGCGCGGTCGCGGAGGCGGGCATTCCGGGTGTAACCTCCGTGCGCGGTGGGCTTGGACGGGGACAGTAACGGGGACCGGCGCGCGCGCGCCGCGCCGCCGCGGGTAGCGATCGTCGGCGCAGGCTTCGGCGGCATCGGCGCGGGCGTCCTGCTCACGCGCGCCGGCTATCGCGACGTCACGCTCTTCGAGCGCGGCGATCGCATCGGTGGCGTGTGGAACCACAACACCTATCCCGGAGCCGCGTGCGACGTGCCCTCGCACATGTACGAGTTCTCGTTCGCCCCCAACCCACGCTGGTCGCGCCGCTACGCGCCGCAGGCCGAGATCCAGCAGTACCTCGAGAACGTCGCCTCGAGCCACGGGCTGCTCGAGCGCTTGCGCACCAATACCGAGGTCAGCGACGCGCGCTGGGACGACGTGCACGGCCGCTGGCAGCTCGAGACGAGCGCCGGGGCGCACGAGTTCGACGTGCTCATCGCCGCCTGCGGCCAGCTCTCGGTCCCCAAGTTTCCCCCGCTCGACGGGCTCGAGAAGTTCGCCGGCCCAGCCTTCCACACCGCCGAGTGGCGCGACGACGTCGAGCTCGCCGGCCGGCGCGTCGCCATCGTCGGCACCGGCTGCTCCGCCATCCAGACCGGTCCCGCGATCGCGCCCCTCGTCGCGCAGCTCGACATCTACCAGCGCTCGCCCGGATGGACCTTCCCGAAGATGGACTTCGTCTACTCCGAGCGCGCGAAGCGCGCCTTCGAGCGCTTCCCCGCGCTGCAGCGCCTCGATCGCGCCGCGAACTTCGCCTTCCACGAGTTCGGCGCGCTCGCCATGACGCGCGAGCCGCTGCTGCTCGTCCCGTTTCGCGCGATCGCCCGCCGCCAGATCGACAAGGCCATCTCCGACCCCGTCCTGCGCGCGAAGGTCACGCCCGATGACGAGGTCGGATGCAAGCGCGTGATGCTCACCGACGACTGGTACCCCACGCTCACGCGCGAGAACGTCGAGCTGATCACCGACTCCATCGACGGGGTCACCCCCGGCGGCGTGCGCACGAGCGACGGCACCGAGCGCCCCGCCGACGTGATCGTCTTCGCCACCGGCTTCAAGAGCCACGGCTTCGTCGCGCCGATGCGCATCAGCGGCGCCGGCGGGCGCACCCTGCAGGAGGAGTGGGGCGCGCGGCCGCACGCCTACTTCGGCCTCAGCGTCCCCGGCTTTCCGAACATGTTCCTTCTCTACGGCCCCAACACCAACGGCGGCACCGGCTCCGTCATCGAAACGATCGAGGCCGGCGCGAACCACGTCGTCGCCGCGCTGCGCGCGCTCGAGCGCAGCGGCGCGCGCGAGATAGCGGTCACGCGCTCCGCCGCCGACGCCTTCGACCGTCAGCTGCGCGCCGCGCTCGCCAATACCGTATGGCACACCGGCTGCACCAGCTGGTACGTCGATGAGAACGGCAACGACCCCAACCAGTGGCCGTGGCTATGGAGCACCTACCGCCGCCGCACCGCGCGCCTCGACCCCGGTGCTTATGAGCTCTCCGGCGCCGGCAGCCGAGCGCAGCGCTCAGTTGCCGAAGGACGCGCGCCCGTCGCCTGACGGTGTGACCGCGCCGCCCGCGCCCGCGCCGGCGCTGAAGACTGCGCCCGCGCGGAGCGCAGCGCCGAGCGCAGCGCCGCGGTCGTCTCACCGTATGACGCCGGCGGCTGCGCGACCGTTCAACTGATGCGCGCGCTCGTGCAGAGGGTCAGCCGCGCAGCTGTCCACGTCGACGGCGAGGAGGTCTCCGCGATCGGGCCCGGTCTGCTCGTGCTGCTCGGCGTCGCGCGCGAGGACGATGCGGCGGCCGCCGACCGACTCGCCGCGAAGGTCCGCGCGCTGCGCGTCTTCGCCGACGCCGATGGGCGCATGAACGAGGCGCTCGGCGAACGCGAGGTCCTGTGCGTGAGCCAGTTCACGCTCTACGGCGACACCAGCCGCGGAAACCGCCCGAGCTTCGTCGCCGCCGCGCCCGCCGAGCACGCGCAGGAGCTCTACGAGCGCTTCTGCGAGCGCACCGAGGCGCGGCGGGGGCGCTTCGGCGCACACATGTATGTCGAGCTCGTCAACGACGGTCCCGTCACGCTCATGCTCGAGTCGTGAGCGCTCAGAAGAGAACATAGACGCGCACTGGCCGAAGCGAGACCGTCGCTGCGAACGACGTCACCTCGTATCCGCGGCCGCGGAAGCTCGTCGTTCCGATCGTCGGCAGCGCGCTCGGCCACGGCCGGCCGCTGGACGCGAGCCGCGCGGATCCCGCCCGTACGTACGCGAGGCCGCCCGTCAACCTTCCGATCGCGTTGACGATCGTCGCCGGCGGCGCCGACGCGAGCGCGTAGCGGCCCCAGATCCGCCGCGCGATGACACCCAGCTCGCTCGCGCGGATCGCCGCGCAGGAGACCGTCGCGGCGCCGCGAGCGGGGGGGACGAGCACCGTTACGCGCAAGCGTCCCGCCGGAAACGCGCGCGCGGCGAAGGAGTAGGACTCGACCGACTTGCCGCGGTACGTCAGCCGTGTGTGTTCGGCGAGGTTCGCCTCCGCGACTCGCGCCGTGCCTTCGAGCGGCAGCTCTCTCCCACCCGCGGACAGCGCGACCGGGACGCCCACGAAGCGCGTCTCGAGCTTCAGGTAGCCCACGTCGTCCTGCACCGACAGGAGGTAGCGCCCGACGACGCGGCCGTGTAGGCGCAGGACGCCCGCGACGGGCGCGATGACGTACGGTCCGCCGACGTCGACGGACAGCCCCCGGTTGGAGATCACGCGCAGGCGCACGATGTGCGTGTGCGAGAACACCAGTTGTGTCACCGATTCGCGCACCGCCGCACGGTCTTCGCCGGCGAGCGCGCGCAGCAGCGGCGCGTACCGTTCGACCTGCTGCTGATCGGCGCGCGCACCCGAGCCTTCGAGCTCCTGCCGGTATATGCGTTCGGCCACCTCTCCCGCCGCCTGCGCAGATGCCCCCGCGGCCGCCGTGCAGGAGACTGCGCGGACTGGCGTGCCGGCTGAGGAAGCTCGGGGACGGCCGACGTGCGAGCCGATCATCGCGAGCTGACGTCCTCCGTGCCTGCTCGCCGATGAACCACACGCGCACAGCCCGGCTGAGAGCGATATCACCGCGACTCTCATTAGCGCGATGTGTCTCGCGCGTTTTCGGTGAAGCAACGACGCGCCGCCCCAAGTGAAGTGACCGCGTTGCACTGCGCCGATTATCCAGCCGGCGCTAACGCCGGGCTAACCGAGCGGTGAGAACGCGCTCACGTTTGAGGCGAGAGTCGTCTCACTCACACCGTGCGCTTCGCTCGCGCGCAGTGTGTGCGTCGCTTGCGCGCAGGGCGCGCTTCGCTTGCGCGCGTGAGCCACTCCACCCTCATGATCGAGAGCCGTCACGCGTACCTCTACGAACCCCGCACTATGCAACGCATCGCGCCACCACTCGACGCTTGCGGGCTGCTCCCCGCGCCCGCTGAGTACGCGGCCGACATTGCTGAGCAGCCGCACCACGCCGGATGGGCCGCGCGCAAACATCTGACGTGCGAAGCGCGCGAGCACCGCGCGATCGCGGCGCCGTACGATCCCGACGCGGAACATCATGTCGGCGAACACGAACCGACCCCCTGGGCGCAGCACGCGCATCGCCTCCACCACGGCGCGTGCCTTTTCGTCGTCGTCGAGGTGGTGGAAGCAGTAATTGGAGACGACCGCGTCGACGCTGCAGTCGGCGAGCGGCAGCTGCGTCGCGTCGCCCAACAGCGCTTCCGCGTTGCCCACGCCGGCAGTTTGCAGCTTGCGCTCGAGGTGCTCGTGCATAGACTCAGAGGAATCGAGCGCGTACACGTGGCGGACATGAGGCGCGGCCGCAAGCGTGAGCAACCCCGCGCCCGCGCCCACGTCGACGACGGTTGCATGCCGCGACAGCTGCGCCAGCTCGAGCACCTGCTCGCGCAGCGCGAGGAAGCCCGAACCCGCCGCGACCAGCTCGAGATCCGCCACGTGCGCATCCCAGTTCTTGGCGTGCCCGCGCGACCCGCGCCATCGTCGTACGAAGGCGCGCCGCCCGGCTGCAGGTGCGCGGCGGCGAAAGAAACGAGCGCTGAAGCTTCGAGGCCGCGACTCAAGCCGCGGCGCGGTGTCGGTGCGCAAGCGTTCGATACCGTGTCAGATATCAACGCGCCCGCCGTTACAGCTAAATAGTCAGTGAGGCTTTTCTCACTTCTTCATATCGTGAGGCTTTTCTCACCACGTACTTGCTCCCGTGCAGTCTCCGCCTCCACCTGACCGGCGCGACGCAGGACCGCACGCATCGGGCACAGAACCGCGCTCGTCGCCTCGAGTGAGAAGACGGCGGCGCGCAGTTGCCACGGCGACGTTGCTGATTCCGGCGATCGCGGTCGCGCTCGTGGTCACGCTGCACGGCAGTGCGAACGGGAATCGGAGACCGAAGCGCGAAGCCGCTTCGCCGCCGCGCAGCGTCGCCGCCAAGTCGGTGGCGCCGAACTCGTTCGCCGTCGGACTGTGGACGGTGAAGCTCGTCGACGGAAGCAGGGTCATTCAGTTGCCCGACGGCAGTAGTGAACCGCGCCCGCTGTTGACCTATGTGCGGTATCCGGCGCTAGGTCCGCCAACGGTCACGGATCGACCGGGAGCATCCGCCGCTCGTCGCTGCGGACCATTTCCGCTCGTCATTTTCGGACACGGCTTCGCGGTCACTCCCGGCCTGTACAAACGCCTGCTGCAGGCATGGACGCGAGCGGGCTACGTCGTCGCGGCGCCCGTCTTTCCGCTCGAGAATGCGAACGCGCCTGGTGGCCCGAACGAGTCGGATCTCATCAGCCAGCCTGCCGACATGAGCTTCCTGATCTCGCAACTGCTCGCCGACAGCAAGAGCGCGACCGGCCCACTCTCCGGGCTCATCGACCCGACTCGTATCGCCGTCAGCGGTCAGTCCGACGGCGGCGACACCTCGCTCGCCGTCGCGTACAACCCCTCATACCGCGACCCGCGCGTACGTGCCGCCGTGATTCTCTCGGGAGCCGAGCTGCCGGGTTCCGGCCCGTACGCGTTCTCGCGCGGCGAGCCGCCTCTGCTTGCTACGCAGGGAACCGCCGATACCGTCAACCCCCCGAGCCTCACCCACGAATTCTTCGAAGCCGCGCAGCGCCCCAAGTACCTGCTCACGCTCATCGGCGCCGAACACCTTCCGCCCTACAGCGACCAGCAGCCCCAGCTCTCGATCGTCGAGCGCGTCAGCATCGCCTTCCTGGATGCGTACCTCAAGGGCAGGGGCAGCGTTCTCGGCGCGTTGCCGCGCGACGTGAACGCCTCGCACGCGGCGACGCTCGCCGCGTATCCGTAGCCGAGACCGCGACGCTCCCGGCGGGCGCGACGCTCGCGGCGTGCGCGACGCGCTGGTGCGCGCGATGCTCGCGGCGTGCGCGACGCTCCCGGCGTGCGCGGCGCTCTATGCCGCCGCTGGCTGCGCGCCCGCGCCCGCGCCCGCCACTGCGGTCTGCTCTTGCGCGACATCGCCGGGCTCGAGCAACGCGCGGCCGTGGCGGATCAGGTCGGCCGCGCGCTCGGCGAGCGCGATCGTCGGCGCATTGGTGTTCCCGCGCGGAACCGTCGGCATCACCGATGCGTCGACGACGCGCAGCGACTCGACGCCGTTCACGCGCAGCTGCGGATCGACGATCGCGTCCGCGTCCTGTCCCATACGGCACGTGCCCACGGGGTGATAGATCGCGAACGTAGTCCGCGCCGCGTGCGCACGCAGCGCCTCGTCCGAGTCGCCGTCGGGCGTCGTCCAGGGTTCCGCCGCGTACGGCCGCATGGCCGGCTGCGAGCAGATGTCGAGCGTCAGCCGCATTGCCGCCACCATCCGCTCCAGGTCCCCGGGGTCCGCGTAGAACGCGTTGTGGATGATCGGCTTCGCGGTCGGGTCGTTCGACGCCAGGCGAACCGAGCCGCGCGAGCGCGGCGTGAGCAGGCACGGCGAGACCCACACGCCGTGGCCTTCCGGGTCGCCCATGCCCTCGTCCACGATGTGCACCGGCGCGACATGCAGCTGCACGTCGGGCGCCGGCGCCGAGGGGTCGACGCGCACGAAGCCGCCCGACTCGGCCAGGTTCGAGGCGAACGGACCGGTCTGCGTCGCTTCGTACTCCTCGAGCGCCGCCGGCTCGAGCGCTAACAGCAGGCTGGCCTCCTCCGGCGTCGTCCACACCAGCTGTGTCGCGGCGTGGTCCGACAGGTTCTCGCCGACGCCGTCGCGCTCGAGCAGCAGCTCCAGTTCGCGCAGTTCGAGGTGTTCCGCCGGGCCGATGCCCGACAGCATCAGCAGCTGTGGCGAGTTGTAGCTCCCGCCGCACAGGATCACCTCGCGCTCGGCCCGCAGCTCGTTCGCCTCACCGAAACGGCTGGCCGCAACGCCCACGGCGCGGGTGCCCTCGAACAGGACGCGTTCGACCAGGGTGTCCGTCATCACCTCGAGGTTCGGCCGCTCCATCGCCGGGTGCAGATACGCGACAGCCGTGCTCGCACGCTGGCCGCCGCGCTGCGTCACCTGGTACATGCCCACGCCGTCCTGCTGCTCGCCGTTGAAGTCGTCGTTTCGAGGCAGCCCGGCCTGCTCGGCCGCGTCGACGAAAGCGCGGCTGATCACGTTGCCGGAGCGCTGCTCTGAGACCGGCAGCGGCCCGCCGACGCCGTGCCAGCGCGACGCGCCGCGTTCGTTGTCCTCGGCCTTCAAAAAGTATGGCTCCAGGTCCGCCCACGCCCACCCGCTCACGCCCCATTCGTCGTAGTCGAGATGGTTGCCGCGGATGTACACCATCGCGTTGATCGACGACGAGCCGCCGAGCACGCGGCCGCGCGGCAGCGGTATCCGCCGCCAGAAACACTCGTGCTCGGGCGCCGAGTTGTAGTCCCAGTCGACCGCCGTCCGCGCCAGCTTCAGGTAGCCGAGCGGGACGTGGATGTTTTCGTTCGTATCCGCGGGTCCCGCCTCGAGCAGCAGCACCCTGCAGTCCTCGTCCTCGCTCAGCCGGCTCGCCAGCACGCAGCCCGCCGATCCTGCCCCCACGATCACGTAGTCATACATTCCCGACCTCCTCCGGTGGCGTTCACCATATATCTCCAGAGCCGCGCGCGCGCAACGCGCGCGGCGAACGGCGAGGGGAGTGACGCGAGGGCAGTCGAGCAAAATGCTGTGCCCGCGGGCGGAGTATCAGAACATAACCGTGATATGTGCCAAAAACGGGTATGATCACGTGCCATGGTGGAGACCAGGAGCAACGGCGCCGGGAACGGCCAGGCCGCGCCGCGGCGCGGGAGGCCGGCGGGCGCATCACGCGAGGACGTACTCGGGCTCGCGATGAGCCGCTTCCTGCGTGGGCGGCGGATCGACGTGCAGGAAATTGCGAGCGAGCTCGGCATCGGGCGGACGACCATCTACCGCTGGTTTGGATCGCGCGATGACCTCATCGGCGAGGTCGTCATCCGAGCGGCCGAACCGCTGCTCGAGGGAGCACGCGGCACGGCCCGCAGGCGCGGCGCCGTCGGGCTGCTCGAAACGTTCGACAACTTCAACCGCCAGATCGCCGCCGCGCCCGCATTGCTGCGCTTCGTCGAGTCCGAGCGTGAGGCGGCGCTGCGCGTGATCACCTCCGGCGCGTCGAAGGTGCAGCCGAGGATCGTCGAGATGATCACCGACCTGATCCTCGCCGAGGTCGAAGCGGGCAGGTACGAACCGCGGGTTGACCCCTCGACGCTCGGGTACGCAGTCGTGCGGATCGCCGAGGCGTTCCTGTACAACGACGCCGCCGCCGGCATGCGCGGCGACGTCGATCGCCTGCGCGAGGTGCAGGGAGCGCTGCTCGGGCTCGACGGCGTACGCGCGCGGGTGCGCCGCGGCGCCGCGGCCACGCGCGGCTGACCCGCGTCCGGGCCGCCCCGGTGCGCTGCCGCCGTCGGTGTGGCGGCGATATGTTGGGGAGATGGAGTCGTCGTCGTTTGAGCCGCTGCGCGGCGGCTGCGGGTGCGGAGCCGTGCGGTTCGAGGTGACGGCTCCGCTGCAGTCGGCGAACTACTGCCACTGCACGCGCTGCCAGCGGCGCAGCGGGACGGCGGCGTCGGCGAACGCCCGCCCGGACCGCGGGACGTTTCACATCGTGCAGGGGGAGAACAGCCTCAGCGCCTGGCGACCGGAGGGTGGCTTTGAGAAGTGGTTCTGTTCGCAGTGCGGCTCGGCGCTCTTCAGCTCGGATCCGCGCGATCCCGAACGGGTGGCCGTGCGGCTCGGCGGGTTCGACGGCGATCCCGGCATCCGGCCCGGCGTTCGCCAGTTCGTGGCGTACGCCGCCGCGTGGGAGCCGCTACCCGATGACGGCCTGCCCCGCCACGACGAGAGCGCACGCGTAGACTGAGGGGCGCATGAACGGCTGCAGCCACGTAGACCAGGTGACCGTATTCGAGCTTCCCGAGCAGACGGATGGCTGCGTCGACTGTCTCGCGATCGGCGGCCAGTGGCTTCACCTGCGCATCTGCCTCGAGTGCGGGCACGTCGGCTGCTGCGACGACTCCCCCAATCGCCACGCACGCGCGCACGCGGCGGGGTCGGGCCATCCGATCATCCGCTCGCTCGAGCCCGGCGAGGACTGGTGCTGGTGCTTCCTCGACGAGGTCGCGATGCGGATCCCGACGGTGCACGGCGAAACGCGCATCCCGCCGTCGCCGATGCTCGCCGGTTGGTAAGCGGCGGCGGCTCCTCGAGGCTCCGCTCGGCGGCGGCAGCTTAGGTCACGCGCTTAGACGCGCGGACGCCTCCGTTACTGCCCAGCGCACGCGTTTTCGCGCGCTCGGGCGCGCGATCGGCGGTCACGCGGCGCCTTTCAGCGCTCAAGTTTGCCCGCGCTACGTGCGATAGGGCCACAGAGCGATGTCTTCGCGCTTTAGACGAGAGGTTGAACGGCTGCGCGCAGCCGCGTCCCCGGGTGCACTGTTCTCGGGCGTCCGCGGCGGCCTGACCGTGCCCGCCGGCGTGCTGCGCGCACTCGGCGTGCTGGTCGCGATCGCGGTCGTCGCCGCCGCTGCGCTCGGTGCTCGAGCGCTCGCGAACCACGACGCGACGAATGCCCGCAAGGAATTCCGAGCCGATTCGGCGCGCGTCGCTTCCAGCGTCGGGCTGGCGATCCAGCATGCGGAAGACCTGACGGTCGCGGCGAGCACGTTCATCGCTGCGAAGCCGGAAGCATCGAGCGCGGAATTCACCGACTGGACGAAGTTCGCGAGCGTGACCGCTCGCTATCCCGAACTGCGCCGCCTCGACGTCGTGGCGCTGTTGTTCCTCGTGCCCGCAAGCTCGATCCCGACTGCGCCGACAGCGCGCGGGACGCTGGGCGGCGTCACTTCGACTACGGCTCGCTCGGCGCTGGGCGGCGCCACTTCGACTACGGCTCGCTCGGCGCCGACCCGCAGCCCCTCGACCGTTGCACCCACCACTTCGACCGCGACGCGGGCCGTGCCGAAAGTTGGGACCTCGGCGCGCGCAGGCGCGGTCCTGCCGGTCCTCTCGACGAGTCCGGAGGCGGCACTCGCGCTGAGCTCCGGGCGGCTGACCGGGGGTACCCGGTGCGTGATCATCGCTGGCCTCGCGCACGTCGCGCCTCCGTCCGCCGCGACGCGAGACCTGTGCAGGCGGAACCCCGCGCTGCTCCGCTCGCGCGACTCCGGGCGCGCGCTCTACGCGAAGGTCGCCGTTCGCGGGCGCGAAGGGCTCGAGATCGACACACCCGTATATCGGGCCGGGCTCACGCGCTCCAACCCCGCGGCGCGGCGCGCGGCCTTCCTCGGCTGGGTGCGGACGATCATCGAGCCGCGCGTGTTGCTCGAGAACGCGCTCGCAGGGCAGCCGGAACTCGCGCTTCGCCTCCGCCGCCACGGGGCGATCGGCTCGCCATTCGTCACGCCGGTACCGGCGCCTGCGGCCGCAGCCGGGGCGTTGACGGCAACGTTCAGCTTGCACGGCGGCTGGTCAGTGCGAACGCTCGGCGCACCCGCCGACGCGACAGTCTTCGGCAACGCCAACGCGGCGGCGCTCCTGATCGCCGGCACGGTCCTCGGCCTTCTGCTGTGCGGCTTCGCGCTGCTCGCTGACCCGCGCCGCCCGCGCGAGCAGCCGGTCCGCGCGCCCGGCGAGAACAAGGCCGAGGAGCTGTACGACCGGCTCACCGGCTTGCCCAACCGCGCGCTCACGCTCGACCGCGCGGAGCGCATGATCGCCCGCGGAGGGCGCCAGTCGGGCGTGCTCGCGGGGGCACTGATGATCGACATCGACTGGTTCGCGGACATCAACGAGCGGTTCGGCAAGCAGGCTGGCGACAAGGTCCTGATCGCTGTGGCTGAGCGCATGCAGGCGACGATGCGGGCCGTGGACTCGATCGGGCGCATGGGTGGCGACGAATTCGTGGTGCTCGTGGAAGCCTCGCGCGGCGTCAGGTTCGACGCGGTCGCGCGCCGTGTGATCGAGTCGTTGCACGAGCCGATAGACGTCGAGGGCTTCGGTCCGAGCTTCGTGATCACCGCCAGCATCGGCGTCGCGTTCGGGCGATACAAGTCGGTCGAAGACCTATTCGCCGACGCGCGTCTCGCGCTCGTGTCGGCCAAGAGCGCGGGTAAGGATCGCTACACGCTCTTCAACGCCAACATGCGCTCGGTCGTCGAGGGCCACGGCGTGCTCGAAGGCGAGCTCAGCGCCGCGCTCGCCGAGGGCCAGCTGAGCCTCGTGTACGAGCCGATCCGCGATCTGCGCACGAACGCGGTCATCGGCTTCGAGTCGCTCGTACGCTGGCGCCACCCCGAGAAAGGCGAAATGCCCGCGGCTGAGTTCAGCTCGCTCGCCGAGGACTCGGGGCTGATCGTGCCGATCGGCCGCTTCGCGCTCGAGGAGGCGTGCACGCGCGCCGCCGAGTGGAACCTCTCCGAGCATCGTGTCGCGGTCGCCGTGAAAGTGTCAGCGACGCAGCTGCGCCGGGATGGATTCATAACCGACGTTCGCCGCGCGCTGCAGCTGTCGGGCCTCGAACCCGCGCTCTTGACGCTCGAGATCGAGGAGACGACGCTGATCGACGATCTCGACTCGGCGCGCGCGCGGCTGGCGTCGCTGCGGGAGCTCGGCGTGAGCATCGCCGCCGACGACTTCGGCAACGGCTACGCCTTCCGCACCGACCTGAAGGGCATGCCGATCGACTGCATCAAGGTGGACCGCTCGTCGCTCGCGGAGTCCGAGGGCGACGACTATCGCAACTGGCTGCTCGAGGCGATCCTCAGCTTTGGCCGCGATCTCTCGATGAACGTCATAGCTGCCGGCGTCCAGCACGAGCCTCAACTCGGTGCTCTGCGCATGATGGGCTTCCCGATGGCGCAGGGCCCCGCGGTCGGAGAGCCGGTTGCCGCGGATGCCGTGCGTTCCCTCCTCGACGCGCCGCGGCCCGCTCCGGACTCGATCACGCCTCCTCCGCCGCTCGCGCCCGCGGCCGTCGCGCCGCCCTCGGCCGTCGGGCCGCGGTCGGCCGTCGCGCCGCCCTCGGCAGCGCCGCCGTCGGCCGTCACGCCGCCCTCGCAGAACTAGGCAGACCCGACGGCGCCGAGTTGCGACCGTGGCGCCGCCAACCGGTTTGCGCCGGCGGCGCCGCCAACCGGTGTGCGCCCGCGATGCCGACGCGCCGGCGGCGCGCTCGCGCAAGGCGCGGCGCTCGGCACGCGAATCGACGTCCTTTCCCACCGCTGATCGGCCGTTCGCCCGACGAGCAGCGCGCGGGCGTCAAATGCTCGCCACTCCGTCTTGACGGGCCCCGGTCGCGGGCATAGGATTCCGCACCGCCAGGGCACCGCCGGCGTTGTGCGGCGGGGCACGGAAGGCAGCCAGGAGGGCCCCCTTGCGCGCATCGTTCAGGAAGATCGCATCGCTACACCGCACGCGAGGGGCGGTGCCCGGCAGCATTGACAGGCCGTCATGGAACGGCGCGCTCGATCATGGCCTTAGCGCCTGCCGGCCGCACCGGCGGGCAAGTACGAGCGCGACGCCGTCGACGGTTTCAGACCTGAGCGCGCGTTTCGCGCCCACAACTGCTCCACCGGGTCGAAGGGGGGGCTAGCGACCGTGCGCCGGCCGCGGGGAGCCGGCGCACGGAGCGCTTCTCGGCGACGGCGCGGTGGGCCGCTCCGGTTTCGCCGCAGCCGGTCAGCGAGGGTGCCCGGTGGGCCGCTCCGGTCTCGCCGCCGCGGTCAGCGAGGGTGCCCTGCGGGCCGCCGCTACCGTCTCGCCGCAGCCCGTCGGCGAGGGTGTCGGTGGGCGATCTCAGCTGCTGCGGCGGAGCAGCGGCGTGACGTCGTGGATGATCTGCGACGGTTCGAAGTTGGCGGGGTAGATCGTGTAGATCTTGCCGTTCGCCGCGATGCCGTAGATGAGCGCCGAGTGATTCACGCGCGTGGGGTCGGAGGTGTCACGCTGCGAGCCGACCTTCCACGCTTCCCATACGCGGCCGTCCTCGGCGGCTGAGCCGATCAGGTACTTGGCCTCGCCCGTGAGGCCGTGCTCCTTGACGAATGCGCCGACGGTCCCCGGCGTGTCACCGTGCGGATCGACAGACACGGCGATGATGGCGACGCGCTGCTTCATCGCCGGCGACATCTGCGCGTAGGCGTTGTGCAGCTGCGAGGCGATCAGCGGGCACACATCGGGGCAGTGTGCGTATAGGAACGTGACGAACACAGCCTTGCCGCGGTCAGCGGCGAGGTTGAAGCTCGAGCCGTCGTAGTTGTGCAACGTGCTCAGTTCGGGAGCGGGCTGGGGCGGTTGCAGCTGCGAGCCTTCGAATGCAACGGTTTTCTCGGTGCTCGCGTTGCCGGGCAGTGCCGGTTTCGTGCTGCCGCCGACGAGCAGGAGCGTGACGCCGCCGAGGATCACGACGATCGCGACGAGCGGAATGAGCAAGCGGGGGCCGATTGGGCTGCTCGGCTTATCGGCACCGCTGCGCTGGGCGTCGACGTTCATCGGCTGGCCGCGAGTATCGCAGGGCCGCGGCTGCGCTGCGCCGCGTCAGGGTTGCACGCAGGCGGTACCTTTTCCCCGTGCAGGCTGCCCTCTACCTGCTCCCCGCGATCCTGCTGCTGTTCGCGCTCCGCGCGCGCCGCTACCCCGGCGAGCACGCTCTGCTCGCGGTGATCGTGCGGCGCGGCTCGCGGCGCCGCGTCGCTATCGCGCCGCGCTCCTACCGGGCGAGGCCGCGAGTGGCGCTGGCGCGGGGCGGCGATCTGCTCGGGCGAGAACTCGCGGTACGCCCGCCGCCGCAGCTCCTCGTAGTTCGCATCTGAACGCTTCCCTCGCGCGCAGGCGCGGGCGTGCGCAGCACTCGCTGCCACAACTAGCCCGCGCGGCGCGCGACGGAGACGCGTTCTCGTTGGCTGGGCGCGATCGCAAACGGATGCGCCCGGCGCCAAAGGGCTGAAAGCGAGGAGAAGCAAATGCATTGCCAATCTCGGCCGGCGCAAGCGCCGGCACAAGCGCGACGCGCGCGCTACGTGGCGGCGCTGACGCTCGCGCTGCTCAGTCTCGGTGCGTTAGCGCCGCAGGCCGCGAGCGCCCACGGCATTTCTGGACGTGCGAGCCTCCCGGTCCCACCATGGCTGTTCGCGTGGGCGGCGGCGGCCGTGCTGGTGGTCTCGTTCGTGCTGCTCTCGACGATGTGGTCGCGACCGCGCCTGCAGGAGCGGCACGAGCGCGTGATCTGCAAGTGGCCGGCGTGGCTGAGCCTTCCCTTCGGCGCGATCGGGCTGGCAGTGTTTGCGCTCGTCGTATATGCGGGCTATGACGGCGTTCCGTACTACACGGCGAACTTCGACCCGACGTTCATATACGTCATCTTCTGGGTCGCGATCCCGGTCTCGAGCATCCTGCTTGGGAACTGGTTCAGCGCGGTGAGCCCGTGGCGCGCGTTCGCGCGCGGAGTTCGCTGGCTATGTGCGCGGGCGAACATCCGCGTGCGCGCGCCGCTGTCCTATCCCGCATGGCTGGGCCGGTGGCCCGTGGTCGCGGGGCTGGTGTGCTTCGGCTGGCTCGAGCTGATCTATCACGACCACGACAATCCCGCGCTGCTCGCGTCGCTGGCGCTCGCGTACTTCGCGCTGATGCTCGTCGGCATGGGCCTGTTCGGGATCGAGGAATGGAGTGAGAAAGGGGATGCGTTCGGCGGGTATTTCGCGTTGTTCTCGCGCCTGTCGAGCGTCTACGTGCGCGACGGGACACTGCGGCTGCGGCGGGCGCTCTCGGGCGTTCCAGCGCTGCTGGAAGAGCCGGGCACGGTCGGGCTGGTGCTCGTGATCATCGGCATCACGACCTTCGACGGAGCGTCCAACGGTGTCGTGTGGAACACGCTCCAACCGGGCGTGCAGAGCTTCTTCTCGGGCCTCGGCCTGTCGGACCCCGCGCCGGATGAGATCGCGGACAGCCTCGGGATGCTGCTCGCGATAGCGGTCGTCGTCTCGTTCTACTGGCTGGGCGTCCTGGGGATGCGTTCGGTGTCGGCGCGCTACGGAACCGAGGAACTCGCGCGGAAGTTCGCACACACGCTCGTGCCGATCGGCTTCGCGTACGTGCTCGCGCACTATTTCTCGCTGCTGGTGTGGCAGGGACAGGCGATCGGGTACCTCGCGTCCAACCCCCTGGGACACGGCACGAACTACTTCGGTACGGCGAATTGGCACGTGGACTACGCATTCATTGGCTCGACGGCGATCTGGTACATCCAGGTACTCGCGCTCGTGAGCGGCCACGTGAGCGCGCTCGCGCTGGCGCACGACCGCGCGCTGGCGACGTATCGCTCGGTCCAGGAGGCGGTGCGCTCGCAATACTGGATGCTTGTGGTGATGGTCGGATTCACGAGCCTGGGGTTGTGGTTGCTCTCGGCGGTGAACACGTAAGGCGTCGCGCGCTGAGGTCTCTGTGATCCCGCTAGCGCACATCGGCGGCATCCCGGTCGAGGAGTGGCTTCCGTTCGTCGTGCCGGTGCTCGCGATCTACCTCTACGTGCGCCGGCGCGAGCGCCGGAGGCGGGCGCAGGTCGAGCGCCTGGTGGCAGCGGGTAAGCGGCTCGACGGCGAGCTCACGCAGAGGATCATCGAGCGCCTGCGCGAGGCGAAGCACGAGCAGCTTTGCGCAGAGCACGTGGCGCTCTTGTACCCGCCGGGGCCCGACGGCGCGACGACGGCGGAGATCGCGAGCCGCGCCAAACTCGACGCGGCGCTCGCGGATGCGCGCCTCGAGGACCTGATCGAGTTCGGGTACCTGGAACGGGTCGAGGAGCCGGGCGGCGAAGCGCGCGTGTGGCTGACGGCGGAGGGCTTCGCGGTCGCGCACCTCGCCGAAGAGCTGGTCCTCGCTTCGTTCGAAGATGAAGCAGAGCCCGGCTCGGGCACGTCCCGCGTGGGCAGCACGCGCGTTGCCTGAAGCCCTCCCTGCGGCGCGGGGCGAGTGAGCTAGCCTGTGCGCAAGTGGCGATGGCCGATGCGGTAGTGCTCCTGTCCTCGGTGGCGGGAAGCCCACTTCTCGATTCAGAGGGCACGCGCCTTGGGCGCGTGCAGGATGTGATCGCGCGTTTGGATCAGGGAGCGCGCCTGCCGCTCGTCTCGGGACTGAAGGCTCAAATCGGCGGGCGCGAACTGTTCGTGTCGGCGAATCGCATCGACCATCTCGAGCCCGCGGCGGCGCGGACGTCTACGACGAAGCTCAACCTCGCGCACTTCGAGCGCCGGCCGGGCGAGGTGCTGCTGCGCGAGGACGTGCTCGGGCACAGCGTGATCAACGTCACGACGGCGCGCCTGGCCGTCGCGCGCGACGTGGTCCTCACCTGCGAGGGCGGCACGTGGCGCGTCGCGGGCATAGACACGAGCCTCGCGGCGCGCTGGCGGCGCCTCTTGCCGCGCCGGCTGCGTGGGACGCGCGTGCGCGAGGAGGGCTTCGTCGAGTGGTCGCAGCTCGAGCCCTTCGTCGGTCACGTGCCGACCTCGCGACTGCGACTCGCCCACCGGCGCCTCGCGCGCCTTCACGCGGCGCAGATCGCGGACCTCGTCGAGGCGGCCTCGCACGACGAGGGCGAGGAGATCATGGAGGCGGTCGCGCAGGACAAGGAGCTCGAGGCGGACATCTTCGAGGAGCTCGACGAGGAGCACCAGCTCGAGTTCCTGCGCGAGCGCTCCGACGCGCAGGTGGCGGGCGTGCTCTCGCGCATGGAGAGCGACGACGCGGCCGACCTGTTGATGGAGCTCGATCAGGAGCGGCGCCTGCCGGTCCTGGAGCTGCTGCCGGTGAGCAAGCGCCTGAAGGTGAAGCGCCTGCTCGGCTACAACCCGCAAACGGCGGGCGGGCTGATGAACCCGGACTTCCTCGTCGCGCCGGAGCGCTCGACGGTCGAGCAGGCGATCGAGCTCGTGCGGCGCAGCGAGATCGACCTGGAGCGCATGCCGACGATCGTCGTGGTCGACGCGGCGGGGCGGCTACGGGGGTCGCTGTCGGTCGTCACGCTCATGAAGGCGGCGCCACACATAGCGCTCGGCGGACTGGTCGACGACGGCGGCCCGGCGATCTCCGCAGACACGGACGTTCCCGAGATCGCGCGTCTGATGACCGACTACAACCTGATGGCGCTGCCGGTCGTCGATGCCGATGGCAAAGCTATCGGTGTGCTCTCGGTCGACGACGTTCTCGAGCTGATGCTGCCGAGCGACTGGCGCCGGCGCTTCGGGCTTGCGCGCGATTAGCCGAGCTCCCAAGCGCCTCGTCCGCCCTTCTGACTCGCGCGCGACTTGCCACGCTCGCAAATGCCTCGCCCGCGCGCTGCTCATCGTGGCGAGGCCGAGCGCCGCCCGCGCTCAGTGACCCCGCCGGATCGGCCGCGAGCGGGCGCCGTTGCTAAGGTGACGGTGCCGCCGAGGCGGCGGTGAAAAGATGGTTCAAGCGATGGACGAGCAGGCAAAACACCAAGATTCAGAGCTGCCGCGAAGTAGTCGGGCCGCGGCTGCCGCGCCGAGCGTTCCCTCGCTTGCCGGAAGCTGATGTAGCCGGCTGAGGGCCTCCACCGGCGGCCGCGGCGGGACTCCGCGCGCCGAAAGGAGGTCGAGATTTCCAGCAACCCGCCCACGCGGTCGGTGCCTGGGGCGCCGAGCGTGGACGAGCGCGCCGCGCTCGACCGCGCGCACGGCGGCGACATCCGCGGCGCCTTCGGCACGATCGGCCAGCACGAGGAGGGTCGCCGCGGCCTTCGCTCGCGCGCGCTCGCGCTGCTGGCGATCATCGGCCCGGGGCTGATCGTGATGGTCGGCGACAACGACGCGGGCGGCGTCGCGACGTACTCGCAGGCGGGACAGAACTACGGTACGAGCCTGCTGTGGGTGCTGGTGCTGCTCGTGCCGGTGCTGATCGTCAACCAGGAGATGGTCGTGCGCCTGGGCGCCGTCACGGGGGTTGGTCTGGCACGGCTCATCACCGAGCGCTTCGGGCGCTTTTGGGGCTGGTTCTCGGCCGGCGACCTGTTCCTGCTCAACTTCCTGACGATCGTCACGGAGTTCATCGGAGTGCGGCTGTCGTTGGGCTACCTTGGCGTGTCGCAGTACATCGCCGTTCCGCTCGCCGCCGTTGGACTGGTCGCGATTACGGCGGGCGGCAGCTTTCGCTTCTGGGAGCGCTCGATGTTCGTGTTCGTGTTCGCGAACCTGCTCGTGATCCCGCTGTTCTTCCTCGCGCACCCGCACGCGAGCTCGATCGCGCACGACTTCGTCGTGCCCGGGATCCAAGGGGGAGCGAACTCGACTTCGGTGCTGCTCGTGATCGCAATTGTGGGCACGACGGTCGCGCCGTGGCAGCTTTTCTTCCAGCAGTCCAACGTGATCGACAAGCGCATCACGCCACGCTGGATCAACTACGAGCGCGTGGACACGTGGATCGGCGCACTCGTCGTCGTCGTGGGAGCCGCAGCGCTGATCTGCGTGTCGGCGTTCGCGTTCTCGCACACCCACTACTTCGGCCACTTCACGGACGCGGGCGGCACCGCGTCGGGCCTGGACGCGACGCTCGGGTCGACGGCCGGGTGGTTCTTCGCGGTGGTGCTCCTGAACGCGTCGCTGATCGGCGCTGGCGCGCTGACGCTGTCGACGAGCTATGCGTTCGGTGACATGTTCGGGACGCGCGCATCGCTGCACCGCAGCTTCCGCGAGGCGCGCAGCTTCTACGGGATCTTCTCGGGCGTGGTCGCCGGCGCGGCGGCGATCGTCCTGATCCCTGGGGCGCCGCTCGGCGTGATCACCGAGGGGGTCCAGGCGCTCGCCGGCGTGCTGCTTCCGTCAGCGATCGTGTTCCTGCTGCTGCTGTGCAACGAACGCGAAGTTCTCGGTCCGTGGCGGAACAGGATGTGGCTGAACGCGCTCGCGAGCGTGATCATCGCGGTGCTCGTGCTGCTGTCGCTGATCCTGATGACGACGACGGTGTTCCCGAACGTCGACGTGACGCGCCTCGCGGTGATCGGCGGAGCGGTGCTCGCAGTCGGGTTGCTTGCGCTCGGGGTGGCAACGGCGCTGGGCCGGCGCCGCGTGGCGGCCGACGTATCGGCGCCTGAGGAAGAGGGGATCCCGCGCGAGCACTGGACGATGCCGCCTCTCGCTCTGCTCGGCCGTCCCGAGTGGTCGATGTCGCGCAAGGTGACGATGATGACGATGCAGGCTTACCTGTTCGTCGCGGTGGTCCTGCTCGTCGTCAAGGCGGTACAGCTCGCGGGCGGATGACGGGCATGTAGGCTCGCCCGAGGTGGAGTCGGCTCCTCGCATCGCGGTCGTCGGTTCGGCGAACGTCGACCTCGTTGCGCGCTGCGAGCGGCTGCCCCGGGTCGGCGAGACGGTCAGCGACGCGTCGCTGGAGCGGATGCCCGGCGGCAAGGGAGCGAACCAGGCCGTGGCCGCCGCGAGGCTCGGCGCGCGCGTGCGCTTCGTCGGGCGCATCGGCGGCGATGACCTCGTGCTGCGCTCGCTCGAACGCGACGGTGTCGACACGAGTGCGGTCGTGCGCGACGAGGGAGAAAGCGGTATCGCGCTCGTGCTCGTCGCGGCGGACGGCGAGAACATGATCGTGGTGGCGCCGGGTGCGAATGCGCGGCTGACGCCCGACCAGGTCGACGTCGGGGACGTCGACGCGGTGATCTGCCAGCTCGAGATCCCGCTCGCGGCCGTGCGCGCGGCGGCGGCGGGCGCGCGGTTCTTCTGCCTCAACGCGGCGCCCGCGCGCGAGGGACTCGATCTCGAGCCCGATCTGCTGGTTGTGAACCGCTACGAGTACGAGGTCATGGGTCCGGCGGGCAAGCTCGTGGCGCTCACCATGGGCGCGGACGGCGCCGTCCTGATCGAGGGCGGGCGCGAGGTGGCGCGCGCGCCGTCGCCGCAGCTGCAGGCGGTCGATGGAACGGCGGCGGGCGACGCCTTCTGTGCGGCGCTCGTCGTCTCGCTGCTGCAGGGACGCGAGCGCTCGGAAGCGCTGCACCGCGCGTGCGCGGCGGGCGCGCTCGCATGCACGCGACTCGGCGCGCAGCCATCGCTCCCGACGTCGTCGGAGCTCGACGAGCTGATGGCGGCGTGACGCGAATAATCCACGACTGCGATCCCGGTCACGACGACGCGATCGCGATGCTGCTCGCGCTCGGGAGCCCCGAGCTCGAGCTCCTGGGCGTGACGACGGTGGCGGGCAACCAGACGCTCGAGAAGACGACGGCGAACGCGATCCGCGTGCTCGACCACGTCGGCCGCGACGATGTCTCGGTGGCCGCTGGCGCGCCGCGCCCGCTCGTGCGCAAGCGCCGCGTCGCGGCACAGGTCCACGGCGAGAGCGGCCTGGATGGCCCCGATCTGCCTCCGCCCGCGCGCTCCCCCGAGGCCGAGCACGCGATCGACTGGATCGCGCAGGCGCTCACCGCGGCGAGCGAGCCCGTGACGCTCGTCCCGACGGGGCCGCTGACGAACATCGCGCTCCTCCTCGCGCGCTACCCGCAGCTCGAAACGAGCATCGAGCGGGTCGTGCTGATGGGCGGGGCGATCGGGAGCGGCAACGTGACGCCGGCTGCGGAGTTCAACATCTGGGCCGATCCCGAGGCGGCGCGGCGCGTCTTCTCGAGCGGGCTCGACGTGACGATGGTGGGCCTGGACGTGACTCACAAGGCGCTGATGCGCGAGTCGCACGCGGCGCGGCTGGCGGCGAGCGGCAAGGCGGGGCGGCTCGTCGCCGACCTCCACAGCTTCTACTCCCAGCATCACGCGCGCCGGTACGGGTGGGACGGCGCGCCGGTGCACGACGCGCTCGCGGTCGCGCACGTGATCGATGCGAGCCTGCTCGAGCTGCGCGATTGCGCCGTGAAGGTCGATACGAGCGGCGAGCCCTCACGCGGGCGCACGTACGTCGACCTGTGGGACACGACGGACTGGGAGGACTCCTGCCACGTCGCGGTGGACGTCGACGCCGAGCGCTTCCTCGAGCTGCTCATCGAGCGCATCTCTGGCCTCGGCTAAAGTCGCGGCGCGTTAGCTCGGCGCTGCGAGTGCGTCGCGCATCTTCGCGGCGAGCGACTCGAAGATCGGGTAAGCGCCCGCGCCGTGGGCGTCCTCGATCGCCGGTTTCCACATCTCCCAGCGTTCGACGAGCCTTTGCCCGAGCAGCAGCTTGATGAGCTCGAAGTCGAACGCGCCGCGCTCCTCGAGCGCGGCAAGCTGCTCGAAGTAGTCGAGCTCGCGATAGAGCACCTGTGCCTCGTAGGCGTCCGCGGACACGAAGCCGCGGAACGCTGCGCTGAGCTCCTCGGGCGTCTTGTACCTGCCGAGCAGCCGCCTCGTCTCGACCAGCGGGTCATCGCTCCAGCGACGGAAGAACTCCGCGGCCATCTGCGATTCGCGGCTCTTTCGCGCCTCGCGCACCTGCTGCCCGGCGTAGACCGCGGCGATTATCGCTCCGAGCAGCCCGACGGCGCCAACGGCGGTGGCGATCGCGGTGAGCTGCTCGGCCCAGTTCGGTGCGGTTGCCATTCTCGGAGCTCGCGCGCGCTCGCGCGCGCGTTGATCCTAGATCGCACTCGTCGACGTCGCCTCGCCGGTGCGCCTGCGCCGGCGGGGCGAGCGCTCTGATCACGGCGAGTCGAGCCGCGCTCAGGACGCCGCGGCGGTGGTGGCGGCGAGGTGTTCGTGCACGAGCGAGACGACCGTCGCTCCCTCGCCAACCGCGCTCGCGCAGCGCTTCATGGATCCCGCGCGCACGTCGCCGGCGGCGTAGACGCCGGGCACGCTCGTCTCGAGCCGGCTCTCCGAGCCGGCGCCCGAGCCGGTCAGCACGAACCCGCGCGAGTCGCGCGCGACGACGTCATCGAGCCAGTCGGTGCAGGGGTCGGCGCCGAGGAAGAAGAACGCGTACGAGAACGGCATCTCCGTGCCGTCGCTGAGCGTGACGGCTTCAAGCTGCCCGCCCTGCCCATGCAACTGCGTGATTTCGCTGCGGTCGCGCACGGCGACGCCGTAGCGGTCGAGCTCGTCGATGAGGTAGTGCGACATCGTCTCGGCGATGTTGGCGCGGCGGTGCAAAAGGGTCACGAGCGCACCGCCGCGCGAAAGCCACACGGCGGCCTGGCCCGCGGAGTTGCCTCCGCCGACGACCGCGACGCGCTGGCCGCCGCACGCCTGTCCCTCGAGTGGGCCGGCGGCGTAGAACGCGCTGAGGCCCTCGTACTCTTCGAGGCCCGCGACGGGCAGGCGGCGATATTCCGCGCCCATCGCGAGCACGACAGCGCGGGCGGCGATCTCGATGCCCTCTTCGAGCCGCACGACGTGGCGATCGGCGCCGGGCTCGAGAGCGATCGCACTGTATGGCGAGGCGGTGCGCGCGCCGAACTTGCGCGCCTGGGTGATCGCGCGGCTCGAGAGTTCGATGCCGCTTATCCCCGCGGGGAAGCCGAGGTAGTTCTCGATCCTTCGCGATGAGCCCGCCTGGCCGCCGAGCGCTCTGCCCTCGATAAGCAGCGTGTCGAGCCCCTCCGAGGCGCCGTACACGGCCGCCCCGAGTCCGGCGGGACCGCCGCCGATGATCAGCAGGTCGACCTCCTCGCGCGCGGACAGCGCGAGCCCGACGCCGAGCGCGCGCGACAGCTCGCCGTTGCTCGGATTGTGCAGCTCGCGACTGCCGGGAATCCGCACAACGGGGATTTCATCCGGCGCGAGCGCCCCCAGCAGCGCGGCGGCATCGTCGCGCTCGCCGGGGTTGACCCACGCGTGGGGGATGCGCTGCTGGCGCGCGAAGTCGACGAGCCGCCGCGTGTCGGGCGAGTTGTGCGGGCCGATGATCTCTATGCCGATGCCCGGCTGCTGCTGGAGCAGCTCGCGGCGCTCGGTGAACGCCGTCAACAACAGGTCTGACAGCGACGGATCGTTGAACAGCAGCTGCCGGAGCTGCTCGCGGTCGACGGCGATGTAGCGTAGCGGCTTCGTCGCGACCGCGGTCACGAACACCGTCTGTCCTGAGAGCAGGCTGATCTCGCCGAGAAACCCGGATGGCCCGTGACGCGCGATCTCGTTGCCCGATCCGTCCAGCACTCCCACTTCGCCCTCGAGGATCGCGATGAATTCGTAGGTCGCGTCGCCGATCTGGTACAGCTTCTCCCCGGCGTCGGCTGTGCCTTCGTGACCGTGCTCCCTGAGCAGCTCCAGCTGCGTCTGCGACAGTACGCGTGTCGCCGGCTCGGTCGTTGCCAACGGGCGCTCGGTCATTGCGAACGGGGTATATCAGCGTGTGCCCTGCGAGCCGGACCCGCCCGGGCGGGCGAGGCTCGCGAGCGACCATCGCCGGCCTCGACGGCGGAGAAGACACCCGGGCGCCGGTGGCGAGTCCGTCCATCCGCGCTCTGCTGCCAAACGGTGTGCTGCTCGCTCTTACCTGCGGATCGACCGGCGTCCTGCGGCAGTTTTATACCCCGCGCGGGGTGGCGCTGTCTACGCACGAGGGGTGCGCGCACCGGCGGCGCGACCGGGTCGGGCGCTCGCGCCGACGCAGCCGTCGTCGCGACCGTACGACCGGCGGCGCACGCAGCAGTAGGCTGCGCCGCAGACCTCATACGAAGGAGCCGCGATGACCGAGCCGGTGAAGTTCCTGCTCTCCGAGAGCGACATCCCCGCGCAGTGGTTGAACCTGCTGGTCGACCTGCCGGGCGACAGCGCGCCCCCGCTGAACCCGCAGACGCTCGAGCCGGCCGGGCCGCCCGATCTCACGCCGATCTTCCCGATGGGGCTCATCGAACAGGAGGTCTCGGCCGAGCCCGAGGTAGCGGTGCCGGAGGCGGTGCTCGACGCTTACAGGCTCTGGCGACCGACTCCTCTGTTCCGCGCGCGGCGCCTGGAGCGCGAGCTCGATACGCCCGCGCGCATCTACTACAAGTACGAGGGCGTCTCGCCGTCGGGGTCGCACAAGCCGAACACGGCTGTCGCGCAGGCGTACGAGAACGCGCGCGCGGGCGTCAAGCGCCTGACGACGGAGACGGGTGCGGGTCAGTGGGGGTCGGCGCTGGCGTTCGCGTGCTCGCTCTTCGGCCTCGAGTGCGAGGTGTTCATGGTCGGCTCCTCGTATGACCAGAAGCCGTACCGGCGCTCGATGATGCAGACGTGGGGGGCGACGGTGCACCGTTCGCCGAGCGAGCTCACCGATTCGGGGCGCGCGCAGCAGATGCACGCGACGGGGTCGCTCGGGATCGCGATCTCGGAGGCCGTCGAGGTCGCGGCGTCGCGCGAGGACACGAACTACGCGCTCGGATCGGTGCTCAACCACGTCCTGCTGCACCAGACGGTGATCGGTCAGGAGGCGGCGGCGCAGATGGAGATGGCCGGGGACGAGCCCGACGTGATCATCGGCTGCGTCGGCGGCGGCTCGAATTTCGCGGGTCTCGCGTTCCCGTTCGTGCGTAGGGTGCTGCGCGGCGAGGCGAGGATGCGCTTTCTTGCAGCCGAGCCGCTCGCCTGCCCGACGCTGACGCGCGGCGCGTACCGCTATGACTTCGGCGATACCGCCGGCCTTACGCCGCTGATGCCGATGTTCACGCTCGGGCACGACTTCGTACCGCCGCCGGTGCACGCGGGGGGCCTTCGCTACCACGGCGACGCGCCGATGCTCTGCGGTCTGGTCAAGGCCGGGCTCGTCGAGGCGCGCGCGTACCGTCAGAACGAGACGTTCGGGGCGGCGGTGCGCTTCGCTCGCAGCGAGGGCATCATCCCCGCACCCGAGCCGGCGCACGCGATCCGAGCCGTGATCGAGGAGGCCGAGGCGGCGCGCGAGGAGGGCAGCGAGCGGGTGATCCTGTTCGGCCTGTGCGGCCACGGCCACTTCGACCTGTCGGCGTATGACGCGTATCTCGCGGGCGAGCTCGAGGACCCCGAGTTCTCGAGCGACGAGATGGACGACGCTCTCGCGCGGCTGCCGCAGGCGCCGGCGCTCGCGTGACGCCCGCGCGCCGTAGCGCCGGCCGCTGGCGCGGCGGGCGTGGCTCACGCGGGCCGCGGATCGAGGGGCGCAAGCAGTAGCGCCTCGTCCGGCTAGCCGGACGAGGCGCCGCCAGGACCTGTCGGTCCCTTGCTCCCCTACTGAGAGCGCGCCCGAAAGGTCGGCCACGCGGCGCACAGGAGGTCCCTCAGCAAGAGGTCCATGTCCTGTGCGGCGCTCGCGTCGATCGTGCGAACGGTTCGCCTCACCAGTGCGACGTTCGCGACGTTTGTCGCCGACCCGCCCTCAGATTCCCCGTGCTCGCCATGCATCAATGTCCCCTATCTCTAACTCTCGCGGCATGGCTCACAGTGGCATAAGCATGACCCGCGGTCAAGGGATTTTTCCCTGTAAATCGACTATTTTTTCATAAACCTCTCAGTAAACTCGACTTGTCACGATAAACCTCGCAGTAAACGCGAATTGTCTCGGTAAACCTCTGGTGTGAAAGCCGGATCACGCAGATCTGGCTTCAGCGTCGTCGTCGCGCGTTTCATCAGAGCGCTCGCGCGCGCGCGACGAGACTGTCGACGCCGGCGCCGCCGGGGTCGACGACGCGCTCTTCTCGCGCTACGACGGTTGGCGCACCCACTCGACGCTGCGATCCCACAGCTCGGCGGCGAGCTCGGGCGTCGCCGATGCGCTGGGGTCGCGGCGGCGCATGTCGTCGTAGTACTGGCCGCTTTCGCCTGCGACGTCGGGCGAGGTGGCACAGAACAGGGAGGTGCGGGCGCCTTCCTCAGGTGAGAGCATCCGGCGCTTCATCAACGACCGCACCGGCCATGGCACCCGACGCCAGATGTCGGACGCGACGACGCCGGGGTGCAGCGCATAGGTCGTGACGCCGTCGCCGTCGAGGCGGCGAGCGAGCTCCTGCGCGTGGAGCACGTTGGCGAGCTTGGATACCGCGTACTCTGGGAAGCCGGTTAGGTTCTTCGTCGGCCGGCGAACGGCCTCGAAGTCGATGCCGGGGGCGCGGTAGTGCGCCTCGCTTGAAACGTTGACGATCCGTGCCGGCGCGCTTTCGCGCAGCCGGTCGAGGACCAGGGCGGTGAGCAGGAACGGGCCAACGTGGTTCGTGCCGAAGTGAAGCTCGAACCCACTATCGGTCATGCCTCGACGCCCCGCGAGGCCCGCGTTGTTGATCAACCCATGCAGCGGGTGTCCGGTCGCCAGGAAGGCGTCGGCGCAGGCGCGCACCGATGCGAGGTCTGCGAGGTCGAGGGGGAGGAACTCGACCTGCGCGCCCTCACTCTCGCGAGCGATCTCGTCGAGCACGGGCAGCGTCTTCTCGCGTGAGCGATTGGCGAGGTACACGCGTGCGCCGCGGACGACGAGCACGCGCGCGGTCTCGCGGCCGATCCCCGTGTTCGCCCCGGTGACGAGGAACGTCCTTCCATTGAGGTCCGCGCCGCGGTCGTCCATGGCCAGGAGAGTACGCCAGGCGGCCTGTTTACACGAGGTGCTTCGATGCTCTACAAATGGCGATAGGCGCGCCGCGGGCGCGCCGCTGGGACGACTACCAACGGGGAGGATGTCTGATGGCCCATGCAGAAGCTGCAAACACGCTCGCCTTCGAGGCGCCGGGGCCAGGTTCGTGGGAGCTGGATCCGGTCCACTTTCCGCGCCCGGTCACCCGCTACTGGACGGAAACGCACCCGCAGGCGTTCAGCCGCGGCGTGAGCGAGTTCACGCGTTACTTCGGGATGATGCTCGACTCGCTGGAGATGGCGTACATCGACGGCTTCGCTTACAAAACCGCACGCCCGGTCTCACCCGAGGACGCGCCGGCGCGATTTGCCCGCGCGGAGGAGCTGTTCGCGGGCAAGCTGTGGCGGGATCAGCTGCGTGAATGGGACGAGGAGGCCAAGCCGGCGTCGATCGCGATCGACCGCGAACTCCAGGCGATCGATCCGGAGCAGCTGTCGGATGACGAGCTCGCCGACTATCTGCGGCGCTGTCACGCGCACCACGCGGAGATGATCTACCAGCACATGCGCTTCACCGCTTCTGCGGTGGTGCCGACGGGCGACTTCCTCGCGCACGTCGGAGATTGGACCGGCCTGCCCGCCGCGCAGCTGCTCGGGCTGATGCGGGGAGCGTCGCCCGTGTCTGCGGGGGCGTCCGCGGAGCTTGACCGCCTCGTCGCCGCGCTCGCGGCGGATGCGCAAGCGCGTGAGCTGTTGGCGTCCGACGCCGATCCGGCCGACGTGCTCGAGAAGCTGCGCTCGCTCGAGGGCGAGGCAGGCGCCGCGATGAACGCGTATCTGGACCTCGTCGGCTGGCGCCTGCTGGACGGCTTCGACATCTCCGAGCCTTGCGCGCTCGAGCTTCCCGACGTACTGCTGCGCGCGATTCGCATCGCGACGGCGGGCGCGGAGACGGGCGGCGCAAGCATCGGTGATCAGGTCGCCGAGGTGCGCGAGAAGGTCCCCGAGGAACATCGCGACGAGTTCGACGAGCTGCTCGGGGAGGCAAGGCTGATGTACCGCCTGCGCGACGAGCGCGGAGTATTCAGCGACATCTGGGCGTCCGGGTTGATGCGGCGCGCGGTGCTCGGCGCGGGACGTCGCCTCGCGGCCTCGGGCAGGATCGGGCAGGCTGACCACCTGATCGACGCGAGCGTCGAGGAGATGTGCTCGATGCTCGCGGGTGCCGATGAGCCGAGCGCCGACGAGCTCGAGGCGAGGACCGAGTACCGGACCTCGCACACGGCCAAGGAAGCTCCGGCGCTCCTTGGCGATCCCCCGGTACCTCCGCCGGACCCCTCGGGGCTGCCGCCGGCCGAGGCGCGCGTGATGCGCGCAATCGGCGTGGCGCTGGGGGAGCTGTTCGGAAGCTCAGATGCGGAGCACGAGGAGGACGTCCTGCGCGGGCTCGCGGCGAGCCGGGGCGTGTATGAGGGTCCGGCGCGGCGCGTCGCGGGGCCCGCAGAGTTCGGGCGAATCGTGCAGGGCGATGTGCTCGTCACCGAGTCGACGACGGAGGCCTTCAACATCCTCCTGCCGCTGCTGGGAGCGATAGTTACCGACAGCGGTGGCCTGCTCTCCCACTCGGCGATCGTCGCGCGCGAGTACGGGATACCCGGCGTCGTCGGAACGCGGGAGGCGACGGAGCGCATCGCGGACGGCGCGCGCGTGCGTGTCGACGGGGAGGCGGGAGAGGTCACGGTGCTTGGTTGAGCGAGATCGTCGCGCTCCTAGACGCGCACGACGTTGCGCTGTTCGGGTCCAAGGCGGTGGGCCTTGGGCAGGCGCTCAGAGATGGGCTGCCGGTCCCCCCGGGCGTGGCGCTCGCGGGCGCGGTCGTCGAGGCGGTCGCGAGCGGTGACGGCGAGGCGATCGGCAAGGTCGCCGACTCGGTTCGTCCTCTCGGGGGTCCGCTCGCTGTGCGTTCCTCGGCGGTCGACGAGGACGGCGCGCAGGCGAGCTTCGCGGGGCAGCACCTGACCCTGCTAAATGTCCCCGGCGCCGATGAGCTCCCCTCGGCGTTGAACGAAATCTGGTGGTCTGCGAACTCAGACGCCGCGATCACGTACCGGCAGCGAGTTGGCTTGTTCACGCGCCCGAGCGTCGGAGTGGTGGTGCAGCTGCTCGTAGATCCGGAGACCGCGGGTGTGATGTTCACGCGCAATCCCGTTAGCGAAGCCGAAGAGACGGTCATCGAGGCGAGCTGGGGCCTCGGCGAGGCGGTCGTCGCGGGACGCGTGATCCCCGACCACTTCCGCGTGGATCGCGCCGGCGAGGTGATCGAGCGGATCGTCGGCCGCAAGAGCATCAGATACCGCGGCCTCGCGGATGGTGGGACCGTCGAGGAGCAGGTATCCGGGGAGCTCGCCGAGGAGCTTTGCCTCGGCGATGAGCAGCTGCGGGAGTTGAGCCGCCTGGCAGGGCGCTGCGAGGAGGTCTACGGCCCGGCGCGCGACATCGAGTGGGCGATCGCGGACGGGCAGCTGTACCTGCTGCAGTGCAGAGCGGTGACGACGGCGGGCGGATGAGCAGCGCGACGATCGATGCGCTGCGCGGCGTGCCGCTGTTTGCGGATCTCGACGACGACGAGCTCACGCGGGTGGCGAGCGTGTTCAAGCAACGGCGGTTCGCGGACGGAGAGACGGTGATCCAGCAGGGCTCGGGCGCGGCGGCCTTCTTCGTGATCGACTCGGGCGCGGCGAGGGTCATCGTCGATGGCGACGAGCGGCGGCTGATGGGTCCGGGCGAGCATTTCGGGGAGATGGCGCTGATCGATGCGGGCACGCGCACGGCGACGGTGGTCGCGTCCGGCGCGCTCGTCTGCTCGGGCGTCACGTTCTGGGACTTCCAGCCGCTCGTCGAGGCGAACGGCGTGATCGGCTGGAAGCTCCTGCGCTCGCTGATCGAGGTGTACCGCTCCGACCGAGAGCACTAAGTCAAGCCCGCCGGCGTCGTCAGAGCGGTGACGCGGCCGGCAACCGTCGCGGCAATCCTGCGACCGTAGGATCGGCTCAATCGAGGTTTTCGCGAATCTCGTTCGCCCGCGACCAGTCGTCCGACGGTACGGCGAGATAGATGTCGCCGCGCCCGAAACGGTCCAAGGGATGGTCCGCCAAGCAGGCTGCGTCGACACCGAGGTTCCGGAGCTGGTCGCGCCAGGCCACGGCGGTTTGCCGGTCTTCGAACGTGCCGACGGTCTCCCAATCGGCGTAGCGCGGATCGTCGATCACCACCTCGGGCGCCTTGGCCAGGCCGCGCCGGCGCCATAGTCGGGCCATGGCTGGGAGCGTAGCGACGCTCAGAGCAGCGAACGTCGGGCACGCGGCGGCATTCTGCGCGTTGCGCACCCGTCCAGCTGGGGTCAAGGATCCCTCGAGGATCGCCGATGCGTGGGTGCAGGCTTGTGCCGTCGCAAACAAGCGCGATGGGCCGTTCGAGAAGGGAAGGTTCGCGTGAGTACAACCGAGCAAGCGACTAATCCGATCGTCGAGCCGCACGAGGCGCCCGTCGATCAAGACGACCAGGAGCCGACGGTCTCGCTCACCCTCGCCTTGAGCGAGAGTGAAGCGCTCCGCGCGTGGCTGCTGAAGCCCTCTAAGGACGGGGCCACGTCCCTCGATGATCCGCTCCTCAGCCGCGTGCTGACGAAGCTCGGACAAGAGGTCGATGCAGTGCTCGCGACCGTCAACGTCCGGCGCGAGCTCGAGGAGTCCGGCCTCGCGGTCGACCATCTCTCCGATGAGCAGGTACGCGCGCTCGCGCGCCGTGTTGCCGACGCAGCGCGGCCGGGCATACGCACCTGACAGCCCTTCGACCCCGCGCCCGTCTGCCGTGCCTGTTTGTCGATGGCACGGTTCGCATCAGGTTTCACCACGACGCTGGCGCGACAATGACAAGCATGACTCGCACGCTTGTTCAAGCGGGGCGAGAGCGCTGCATCTCGGGTCTAGCCTCGATTCGTCACTAACGCTCGGCCGTCAGGCTCGAATGAGAAGCTGAATCGTCCGCCCTGGCGGGGAGGATTGCGGTTGTCGAGACCAGCAATCCACCCGCTCAGGAGGTCACCTTGAAGG